>Ga0256865_1000134_pt1 | contig 26180 bp, 29 predicted proteins | sample RVTome_14_FD_187337 | JGI IMG/M metagenome (GOLD analysis project Ga0256865, IMG submission 187337) | Soil microbial communities from uranium-contaminated site in the Upper Colorado River Basin, Wyoming, United States - RVT145D125 HiSeq ... | reverse complement strand
GATTTCCCATCAAACAATAGGCAAACACTTCAATGCCCCACATCTGATGGCATTCACCCAGCAGGTTTAAAAACAATTCTCGGTCTACCCGATCAGTGAAAATTTTCTGATAGGCAAGACCCCGGTTCATGACATGGTAATAGGCATCGGGATATTCGATTCGAAGTGGACGGGACATGAGCAGAGGCTACCATAATCCCTAAACATGAATCAAGACGAGATTTGACCCCTCTCTCCTCAAGTGACGCATGATTCGCGATAGATTGGCTTGAGGGGTTTGAAGAAGAACGTGGTAATGATTTCTCATCAAACAATAGGCAAACACTTGAATGCCCCACATCTGATGGCATTCACCCAGCAGGTTTAAAAACAATTCTCGGTCTACCCGATCAGTGAAAATTCTCTGATAGGCCAGACCACGGTTCATGACATGATAATAGGCATCAGGAAATTCGATTCGAAGTGGACGGGACATGAGCAGTGGCTACCATAATCCCCAAACATGAATCAAGACGAGATTTGACCCCTCTCTTGACCCCTCTCCTGAATCAAGACGAGATTTGACCCCTCTCTTTGACCCCTCTCTAGCCGTCAAAGTCCAATAGCTCATCAAAGACATCTGGGTAGCCGTAGTTCACAGCGCCGCGATTGCCGGGATTTCCCGGACTTCCGGGATTACCGGGATTCCCTGGGTTGCAGATATTGCCGAAATTTCCCAGATGCTTGTCTACGACCATATCCTTGTGCAACTCGCCAACGTAAGCGCCCGATAACTTGTGCACGTGCGTTCCGTTGAGCTGGCCGACTGCATGGCCGCGCATGTCGTGAATGTACTTGCCACGAATAAAGCCAACAGCGGCACCGCGGGCGTTGTAGATATAGTCAGTCACAGCTACTCCTTACTGCTAACGAAAACGCTCAGCCGTGCTGTTTTTTGCGTCGGCTGGAGCGCCTTGTTGGGCCGTCTCTTTTTTGAGTGTGCTTGCAGTCGAGACATTCTAGAAGTGCATCGATGGCACGAAGTTCACCCTTTGCCTCGGCGCCTGCCAACCATGGCAACTCCTCAAGCTGCAAACATGACTCAAGACGAGATTTGACCCCTCTCCTCTCCAAGACGAGATTTGACCCCTCTCCTCTCCAGTTTAAATTCCTTTCCGATTTCCCCTTGCTTCATCCCCCCGATCCACCGGCACACATACATCCCCATCGCCCTCGGTTCGTTTCTCTCCCCTCGCTTACTCAGTTTTATTTCCTCTTCTTTTATCCCATATACTTTCCTTACCGCTTCCAGACACTTTTGCATTGTTGGTTGAATGGATCGTTTTGCTTCGGGTATCTCTTGAACCTTCTTTCCCGCTCTTTTTATTTGCTTCCGTATCTTCTCTACAAAACGCTCTCCCCCTAATACGGGCACCCATTTCCGACTCGAATAGAACCTCCTTAATCTGTCTTCTACCTCAGTCCCCATATACTCCTGAAATGCCTTTAACCGCCCCTTTTTAGGAAACCGCCCCAATATCTGCTTCACATCCAACCATTGGGGCCTTTTCTCTTTTTTCATATACATCCGATAACTGCTCCATGGATATCGATCTAAACCTCGAACCAACCCTGCTTCAATAGGGTTTCGGTGAATATATCGTACCACACTTAATAAATACGACTCTTCATCCACTACGATAGCTTTGTACCTACCCCTGAACAGCGGACCATCCCGATGATGTCTCCTATTATAACGTTGGGTATACAACCCATCCAAGTGACGCATGATTCGCGATAGATTGGCTTGAGGGGTTTGAAGAAGAACGTGGTAATGATTTCCCATCAAACAATAGGCAAACACTTCAATGCCCCACATCTGATGGCATTCACCCAACAGGTTTAAAAACAATTCTCGGTCTACCCGATCAGTGAAAATTTTCTGATAGGCCAGACCCCGGTTCATGACGTGGTAATAGGCATCGGGATATTCGATTCGAAGTGGACGGAACATGAGCAGAGGCTACCATAATCCCCAAACATGACTCAAGACGAGATTTGACCCCTTTCTTGACCCCTTTCCGAATTAGTTGCGTCACATTATCGGCGCTTTTTGTTTTATGCTTTTTAAAATCGTGTAAAGCCTTCACTACGTCGCTAGAGTCATGGAATACTGCGAATGCAGAATTTAGGGCCTGAAAGAATTTAGCATTCGCTTCTGCATTGCCTCCGGGCGTCAAGCCATGCCGATTACCCATTATTTCTCTTAAGATCGATAATTTTTCTTTTCGGCGTTCGTGTCGTACATAGAAATACGTCGAAATACCGTAAGCAGCTAAGCCCGAAAAAAGCGACGAAGCAATCATCGGCCAAATCTGCGTCTCTGCTGTCATTCTTGCTCGATCTCCTTATTGCACATAACGTAGAGCTAACCGGCCGGCCGCATTTTGTGCGTCCGGTTGAGCGTTATGTTAGGCAAATCAGCGCGGAATTCTAATATTTTGCCGGTTCTTTTCAAACCAGTCTCCCCACGAATCCATCAGTGCCGACCCTTGTATTTCGTCGTAGGTTTTCCTGTTCATCCAGGCGCTGATTCTTAGCTCGATGCCTTTCTGAAAATACATCCGATAGTTACTCTTCAGTTCTGGATGAGCCATGTCTAATACATCGTCTCGCACAAGATTCGACTCACTCAAGGCACGTTGATACAAAGAAAGGATTTTCTCAAAATCCTGCCTTGGCATCACCCCAGGAACTCCTTTGTTCGAAGTCGAATGTGCCTCGATCACAAGGTCCAGCGATTTCAAGAAATGGTCGGCGTTTTCTTTCTCCTCTTGTGTCCATTTCTGATCACAAGATGCAACGCACACGACTATGAGCGAAAGAAATACGAACCGTAAAATCGCATTCATGCCCTTTCCTCTACTTGCATAACGCAAAAACTAACCCGCCGGGCACCGACGCCCCGAGCGGAGCGAGTGAGCGCCGCGGGCACCCAGTCGGGTTGAGTGTCGTGTTAGGCTTCTTTGCAATTCGAGCTGAGAATTAAATACCATTTTCTGGGACTTCCAATTTCCCAATAGACCTTAGAGCCTGCAACCATTCCTGGCTATATCGCACCATCATTTCGATATCATCAAAGAAGTTATCAGATTGGGTTGCTCCGAGTTCTTGGAGCATTTTGACTATTTGATCATCATAATGGCCGACCAATTTATTTCTAATCCCCGCATACTTCTCTATTCTGCTTGGACGAATGAGCTTCATTTCTTTAAGCTTATTTTCCATAAACTCAAGCATGCCACGGCTTTCAGCCAATTCACGAAGTTTTTTGTTGCCAACTTGAGAATACCAAAGGTTCGCCTCAAATAATTTCAAAATTATTGGGCCAAGCGACAATACCTTTGAAGTTCCAATTGTTGGATTAACGGTTAAATTATGAAATTCTCGGCAGACATCGTTATGGATGAGAGAAGCCATGAATTTTAGCGAGAGAAACTCGTAATGAAACCCAGTTACCCCATCCGATAAAAATTCATCTTTCGAACTTTCAAGAAACGCAGCCGACTTAATGTAAACATCTTTCATGTCCGTCAAGTTACAACTCCTATTGTAGAGCCTAACGTTAAAGGTGAGCGGTGCCGGCCACGAACCTAACGCGAATCGCCGCGATGTCCCACGGCGTCCACTCGACCGCTCAGATTCATAACTTTCTCCAAGAGAGCCTGCCGGTCCGTGATGGCTGAATTGTTAGGCATTTGGATCGCGCGACACCGACATGATGGAGGCGAACAGAAGAGGAACACCGATTACTCCAAAGAACAATGCTGCAAATGCATTATCTTCGTGGTTTGCGGCTTCCATAGCGTTAACCACGCTGAAGATCGTAAATACGATGCCCAGCGCCAACGGAATTGCAGCAAAGAAGTTTTTCATGAAAAGCTTCATTCTTTTACCTCTCGCTTTGTAAATCATCTACGTCTGACCGTAAATGATCTACGTCAGACCGTAAATCTTCGATTTCTGAAGCATGGTCGCTTGCCGTACTGGAAACATCTTCGACCGCACTTTCGAGATCTGATAGGCGCTCGAAAACCTGCGTAACTTTGTACGAGAGCGCAGTTAGTACAACAAGCGCAAGAATGGCAGATACGGCAAATGATCGCCGATTCAAGGTCGTCTCCATGAAATTCTTTATATGCCTAACGTTTGAGCTGTGGGGCGCAAGCGCGACAGCGCGCAGCGTCCCACACGAGCGAATTGTTATGTTGCATTAAGATTTAGCAACACATGGGAGTAACGATAAAATCCTAACCCACCCCAAGAGAGCAGCTTCCGTCACTCCGTAGCCAAACACCAATTCTCAAATTCTGAAAAGTACAATCACTCATCGTAATGCCACCCACCCTTAATGCATTACCGCTTGCGTCAACTAATTCTGGAGATGGCGCATCCTTGGCCTTCACAAAACAACCATCAGGTGTATAAAGCTCCGCATTTGTTCGAAAGGAATCCCCAGATTGATGGTGTATTTCGAACACTGTTCTTCCTGCCATAGTGCACACTGTAAGTTTTGGAAGTTGGCGTATTTCCAATCCTGCCTTCTTTCCATCTTCAGTTGCGAAAATTCGAGTACCTCTTACTTTTGCTAAGTAGGTACCATCTGAGTGATACACGGGTATTTCTGTCGTTATTCCTAGAGATTGCTCTCTAACCAATGAAATTAATGGAGTCTCGTCATACTGCAGAATGATAGGAACATTTATGAACTTATTCGTGGCAAAGATTACTGTCGGTGTCGATTGATATATCAGACTATCCATATCTTTCTCCGAGAATAGGTGACAAGTTCGCTAATTAGGTGTTGCAACATAACCATGTTATTAAGCGACAAATCGAGGATAGCAGAAATATGCTTTTTTTTAAATAATATTGACATAACTCATTAATATAATTAAAATCGCTTGTCGGTTAACACCTCAAATGGAAGGAATACACCTCTCGGTAAAAATGCCCTATGCTAACTATACCGCCTCCGACATTGACGCGCTATGTTGCACTCCTGGAAAAGCGGGCCGGTCCTTCCATTCAGCGCAATTTCTACCAGAAATGGCTGCGGTATTACCTGGATCTCTGCGCTAAATACCGCCTTTCCGAATCCACCAATTTTCCCAAGCGGTTTTTTTTCATTTAGCTGTTTGTGAAAGGCTTAAAAGGAGGGGAAATTGTATTAGTTAATAACCTAATAAGGTAAGGTTTGTTAAGACCATTTAAACAAAAAGAACCCCACCAAAAAAATTTTTTTTAGACCCAAGGGATTTTAATTAGCGTTTCCAGCTCACCCGGACAGAATATTCCCCCTCACCATAATGCAATTGAAGCTCCCCTTGATAGGCATGCTTAAGGGCCTCCCCGATCCGTCTAGGCAAATGAGTATCCGTCGTAGTGATCTGAACGCCACCCTCCTTTTCCTCAACCCCCATTAACCGACTCAGCGGATGATCTTTTTTGGCCAAGGCTTCTTCATTATGAACAAGGTTTAACAATTCATCCCTATGTTCATTAAAAAAGGCCCCGCCCACATGGAGAAATCCAGCAGGATATTTATCCTTCGTTCTATGACAAGCCGGACAAGTTGTTTCATGGAAATTTGGGGGCCGAAGTCCCCAAATCCACCGTCCTTTTTGAAACAAAGCACCACACTGCGGACAAAGAGTGGGCTCAACCATCTTTTGCCGGCTCTTGTAGGTGTCATGGACCCGCTCTTTAACCTCACGGTCCTTCCGAAACCCCATAAGCCCTGCTCCTTTGCTTTGCCCTTTCATAATTTCACCTCCCAACACTTATTGAGTTGCGCTTGATTTCGAAACCTTTCCTTGTAAAATAGCAATAACCTCATCATCTGAAACTTGAGAAAACTCCTCAAAAAATTGACCCACCGCCATAAAATCAGCTGGCACCTCCAAACAAACCGTATCATCCGCCAACTCCCGAATTACCTGAAGACTATCAAAGGGGGCGACCGCAGTTGCAGCAACCAGCTTTTTCGGATTCTTTACCCGCACAACGTGCAAAGCCGCAATCATGCTTGACCCTGTTGCAATACCATCGTCCACTATCACCACGATCCGGTTGGTGGGGGAAATGGGAGTGTGAATCGGTGTATACCGAGCACGTCGTTTACGCAACATTTCTATCTGGGCTTCTTTTTCTTTCAAAATATAAGAATGGGTGATGTCGATTCCCTGCATATTTTTATTCAAAAAAGTTTGCCCAGTTTCATCCACAGATCCGATGGCCAGTTCCGGTTGGAAAGGAGCCCGTAACTTATGAACCAATACAACATCCATTTCTCCCTCTAATGCATCCGAGATAATCCGTGCCATCGGAACAGCCCCTCGGGGAATGGCCAATATCAGCGGGTTTCTCCCTTTATATTCTTTCAGTTTCTCGGCGAGTTGATAAGCCGCCTCTTCTCTATTTTTAAAAATCATCGGATTCACCTTTTTTTTTCCAACCGCTCATCGCTGAAAGCTTTTTTTAGGATTTAATCGGAACCACCGTACTGGCCTGGGTGCCTTTCTCACCCTCTTCTTCGGAATATCGAACTTCGGTTCCAATATTCAAGTTCTCAAACCCACCATTTAGAACACTGTTTTTATGGAAATAAATCTCATACCCATCGGGGGTCTCTAAGAAACCATAGCCATCCTCAGAAAACAGCTTAATTACGCGGGCAATGGGAACCTCCTCATGGACCTTAACCTCCCCCCTTTTCTTGCGCAAATAATTTTGGAGCTGACGCCGTGCCGCATTAAAAGCATCCCGAATGGAAACATAAATATCTTCGTGGGGTTCTCGCTTGACTACGATCTCTTTACCCGGAACGGTAATATCGATTCGCGCATTATAAAGAACCCCTTGGTGCTTATGCCGGTGAGGGACTTCCATGGTCACGCGACACCCCACGATTTTGTCACAAAAAGACTCCAACTTCTCCACCCTTCTTCGAATGTCAGCTTCGGCGGCTTCTGAAAGAGAAAGATTTCGAACCGTAATCTGCAACGGAATTTTCATATGCTCTACCCCTTTCTTATCCTTTTAATAAAGAAATTCCTGTATATCATTCAATCAGAGTTATTCACTCTGAAACACCCCCTCCCCCCCTTCCTGATTCTTTTCAATTCACCCTTCTCTTCTCCACAATTGACCAATTTTATTTCTCTTCCTTCTACTGAATAAATAGAGCAAAATCCATGCTTGGTTTTCACTTTTCATTAACTAAAACTTTTTCTTTAATTTCAATATAATATGGAATTATTGGAAAAAATGTAAACGTATGATGAGGAGTGTCTTGAGGCATTTTGCTACTAAGAAAATCAAGGTTCGGGGCATGAAATAAAATGTGAAGAATAACCCAATAATAAAGGAAGATGTATTCTATTCCGCTTACCCCTAAAAAAAAAGCATTGTCCCGAAAGTTTTGCCTTCCTTTACCTTTTGGAGGTAGAACCCCCCATCGCTTCAATTTCCTTGAGAGGTTCCCTAAAACTTATCACGGCCTTTTCCTCAAAATCACCTACACCGCCTCCCCCAAAAAGAATCGGCCATCGATCCCCAGGCAATCTTCTGAACAATGCTTTTGACCGCATTGCCGCATTTTTAATATTAGACCTTAGGCTTACCACCAAGTGGGGATGCTTTTTTTTTCCACCCTCTTTCCTAGAAGGATGGAGAAGATCCCCTTTCTTTTTTTGTTCCCAAGGCTAATAAACCAACACCAACAACGCAGTCAAACTTAAATCCCACTCCGAATTCCCTTTCAATTTTATGTTATACCTTTCTACATCAATTGTCAAACCCCTCCTTTCATAACTACCTGAAAACAATAAGGACTAAGCGGTTTTTCCTGTTTTTTTTAATTGTCACCAAACCTTCTTTCATAAAATACATTTTCTCCTTTTCTGTTCCTCAGGTTTTATTTGAAGTCTTTACCGAAAATGGTGCAATAAGCTGTTTGGCCCGATTGCTCTGGCATGCCGGGCACCTTACTCCTTTCTGCTCCTTCTCGGACAGTGCAAGGGTCACGGTAAAAACATCTCCGCATTCGAGACAATGATAATCATACACTGGCACTTTTCACCCCCCTTTCCATCCCTCACTTGAATGAACACCCCTTCTTCCAAAACCACCCACTCCCTCTTCCCCCTAACTCGGCCAATCTCCTAAAATGTTTCGGCTGAGCCCTATTTTTTAATGCGTTGGTTTTGCAAAAGCACCAACTTTCGGATGAACAAGCCGTTCAAAATCCTTATACTTCATCCGGACAGTTTCCCGATGGTTTCCCGCATTGAAAACAATATCTTCGTTCTCAGCCAAGGTAGAATCGACCATTTCTTCAACATTAAAGAGATTTCCAAAGGGAGGCTCTGCTCCAACCTCACACCCTGGAAACAGGTCGGCAAATTCACGCTCGGTCTCCATTTCCACTTTTTCCCCCAAGGCTTTCTCCAAAAGGGAAAAATCAATACGAAAAGGCGCCGGCAAAACGGTCATCACGGGAACACCGTTTTTCTTCACCATTACCACTTTTGCCATTTGCTTCCCTGGTACATGCTGAAGAGCGGCAATTTCCTGGGCCGTATAAGCCAGTGAGTGGGTCAGGGATTGATACTTAATTTGATTTTGATCCAAAAGCCCTTCTAACTTTTTAAGCATGGTCATTTTCTGTCCCTCCTTTCATGCTCCCTCCCAATCTTCTATTAATCTAAGAGAGCAAGGATTGTGCCATACACCAGAACTAGACCTAATGCTTGAAATAATTAGATAAATTAATATTTATAAAAATGAATACCCCCCACAAGGTACTAAAATGCCACAGGGTTAATAAAACCAATGACTAGGTCCTGATTAAAGGTCTTTGAGCAGTCAGGAAAAACTCTTTCTTCCCTAGAGAAAGAATTCTTTTATCCCGGGATTTCTTGGTTTTTTCCTTCACCAATCCCACTTGCAAAACCATCTGTTTTTAGGATATTCTCACCGGCCATGGCTAAGCCAAAAACCAAGCAATTAGAGTTTGAGGTTCAACCCCAACCCAATGATTCCACCTGTGGTCCCACCTGCTTGCATGCGGTGTACCGCTATTACGGTGATAATATTTCCCTGAATCGGGTGATTTCCGAGGTTACCCCTCTTCCCGGGGGGGGAACCCTAGCGGTTTGGCTGGCCTGTCATGCCTTGCGCCGCGGTTTTGGAGCTCGGATCCATACCTATAACCTCCAAATTTTTGACCCCACCTGGTTCAGCCGTAAGGTAGACCTTCGTGCATGTTTAAAATCCCAGACCAAACGAAAAGACAACGAGAAGCTAGCCCTGGCCACGGAAGCCTATCTGGAGTTTCTTGACCTAGGGGGTGTTTTATCCTTTGGAGATTTGACGCCCAATCTCATCCGTGGATTTCTGAATAAACACCTTCCGATTCTTACTGGCTTAAGCGCCACGTATCTTTATGGCTGCGCCCGGGAATACCAGGACAATTACGACGATATCCGAGGTGAACCCACAGGCCATTTTGTGGTCCTTAGCGGTTTCGACCGAAGAAAGCGCCTCATCATGGTAGCCGACCCCCTACAAGATAATCCAGGGTTCGGATCTCAATATTACAGTGTGGGGATGGATCGATTGATCGGATCCATCCTCCTGGGAATCGTCACATACGACGCCAATTTGTTGGTGATCACGCCCAAATCTGAGAAATAAAGCCCTTCCCTATGAATGTACTCATCATTGTTGAAAACCCAAAACTTTGGTCTCTGAAGATCCCCGGAACGGAGGTCGTGCAAGCCCGGAATTACCTGACCGACCGTCGATTCGTTAATCTCAAAAGGGCAAGGGTTTTTAATCTTTGCCGGACCTACGGGTACCAAACCGTCGGCTACTATGTTTCACTGCTGGCGGCTGCCCGGGGCCACAAACCGCTTCCCTCTGTGACTACCATTCAGGACCTTCGTCTATCTCCCTTGGTCCGGATTGTATCCGAAGACCTCGAAGATCGCCTTCAAAAAGTCCTTGCACCGATTAAATCGAAACGATTTGAACTCAGCATTTATTTTGGTCGTAATATGGCAAAAAGGTATGACCGTTTGTGTCAAACCCTTTTCAATCATTTTTCCGCCCCCCTTCTTCGGGCGGAGTTTGTCCGTGTAGATCAGTGGCGACTGAACAGCTTGAGGCCCATTGCAGTGGGAGATGTTCCTGAATCCCATCGGGAATTCCTGATTGGTCAAGCCCAACGTTTTTTTGCACGGCCTGTCCTATCGGATCGAAAACGACCCCGGTACGATATGGCCATCCTTTTCGATCCTGAAGAAATTGATTCCCCCTCAGATGACCGGGCCATTAAGCGGTTCATCCGGGCAGCAAAAAAGTTTAACATGAGCGTTTCCATTATCGGAAAGGAAGATTTCGGGCGAATTCCTGAATTTGATGCGCTTTTTATTCGCCAAACTACCTATGTCAACCATTTTACCTATCGGTTTGCAAGCCGCGCCGAGGCGGAAGGTTTGGTCGTCATCGATGATCCTGAATCGATTGTCCGCTGCACCAACAAGGTCTATCAGGCGGAACTTTTCGATCGAAACGAAATCCCTTGTCCTCGGACACTTGTGGTCCACTGGGATATCGTCCATGATGTGGGAAAACATCTGGGTTTTCCCTGCGTCCTGAAACGTCCGGACAGCTCCTTTTCCGCAGGGGTGGTAAAGGCCAAAGACCAAAATGAGCTCAATCAAAAACTTGAGACATTTTTTGAAAAATCGGAGCTGGTGGTGGCACAAGAATATGCCCCTTCAACGTTCGATTGGCGGGTCGGGGTGTTAGATGGAAAACCCCTTTATCTTTCCAAATATTACATGGCATCCGGACACTGGCAGATTCAAAAAACCTATGACTCCACCGTCCGTCGCCACGGCCGGGTAGAAACCCTGGCAGTGGAAGATGGCCCCCCGGAGTTGGTTAAACTCGGGGTGCGTGCGGCAAACCTGATCGGACGAGGCCTCTATGGGGTAGACATCAAAGAAGTGAATGGGAGGTACCTGGTCATGGAGGTAAACGACAATCCCAGTATTGATGCGGGATATGAAGATGCGGTGCTCAAAGAGGAACTCTATATGGCCATCATGCGGACCTTCTACGAACGGTTAACCCATAATGAAGACCGGAAAAGAAACCGTGACTAAGCGAACACCTCTTCATCTTTTTGATGCCATCGGTATTGAACTGGAATATATGATTGTGGATACGGAAACACTCTCGGTCCGTCCCATCGCAGACGAACTGCTGAAACAGGTCGGCGGGGGTATTAACATGGAAGTGGAACTCGGAACGATTGCCTGGTCCAACGAGCTGGCCCTTCACGTCATTGAACTTAAAACCAATGGCCCGACCCCTACCTTGGCGGAATTGGGTCCCGTTTTTCATGAACATGTTCAGAGAATCAATCACCTCCTTGCCCCCATGAGGGCCAACCTCCTTCCTACGGGGATGCATCCATGGATGGAACCCCACCAAGAGCTCCAACTCTGGCCACATGAAGATTCCGTTATTTACCAAACCTTCAACCGTATTTTTAACTGTAAAGGCCACGGATGGGCCAACCTCCAAAGCATGCATATTAATCTCCCTTTTGAAGGAGATGAGGAGTTTGGGCGACTTCACGCCGCGATTCGTTTGATCCTGCCGATCCTCCCGGCTATCTCTGCCAGTTCCCCTATTGCGGATGGAAAACCAACGGGGTTTCTGGACACAAGACTTCAGGTCTATCGGCACAATGCCGTTGCGGTTCCCTCTGTGATGGGACAGGTCATACCGGAAAAAATTTTTTCCCGCAGCGAATATGAAGGAAAACTCCTCAAAAACCTATACAACGATTTAGCCCCGCTCGATCCGGAGGGTGTGTTGCAATATGAATGGGTCAATGCCCGGGGATGCATCGCACGTTTCGACCGTATGGCCATCGAGATCCGTTTGATCGACGTTCAGGAATGCCCCCAGGCCGATATTGCGGTTGCAGCGGCAGCCATTGAGATTATTCGGGCCCTGGTAGAAGAGCGGTGGTGTGGTCTGGAAACTCAAAAAGGTTGGGACGAGCATGAATTGGCGGGCCTGCTTTTGGATGGCATTCGTTACGCGGATGATGCGGTGATTGACAACCGCCGTTACCTAGAAGCACTGGGGTTCAAAGGAGGGAAAAAAGTTAAAGCCCGGGAACTTTGGGAACATCTGTTGGAAAAGTTGGTCTTTCCTATTTCCCAATTTGACGAATGGAAACCGATTTTACGGGTAATTTTACAGGAGGGGTGTTTGGCGCGTCGGATAACAAAGGCCCTGGATCCACAACCGTCTCATGACCATCTGCAACAGGTTTATCGCCGTTTGGGGAACTGTTTGGCTCAAGGAAAATTGTTTCGGGCTGAAGGATGAGAATAATGGGCGTGATTCTCACCTGTGAACATGGCGGAAACCAACTACCCGCGAAGTACAAAGGATATTTTAAAACCGCAAAGGCGCAAACCAGTCTTGAAACCCATAGGGGCTATGATCCCGGGGCCCTTACGGTAGCTAAAGCCCTAGCCACTGGTTTTCATTTCCCCCTGTATGCCAACACCGTGACTCGGCTTCTGGTTGATCTGAACAGATCGGTGGGTCACCCAAAATTATTCTCTGAGTTTACAAGGGATCTTCATCCTGCTGAACGGCAACAACTGTTAAATTCTTTCTATTATCCCCATCGACAGAAAATAGAAGAAAAAATCGAAACAATGATTCGCCGGAAAGGAACAACACTCCATCTCGCCATTCACAGCTTCACCCCTCGATTTCAAGGAACAATCCGCACCGCCGATATCGGCCTGCTTTATGATCCAACCCGTCAAATTGAAAAACAGATCTGCCTTCGGTGGAAGAACATCCTAAAGGTCCTGACCCCAACCCTTCGGATCAGACAAAATTATCCCTACCGAGGAAACGCCGATGGTCTGACCACTGGTCTGCGCCGCTTGTTTCCGGAACATAACTATCTGGGAATTGAAATCGAAATGAACCAGGCCTTGTTGGCCCCAAGTCTCTCCGCTCGGAAAAAGATGGCCTCCCTCCTCTATCGGAGTTTTCGGTTATTAAAGGTGTGTCCTTAGGAGGTTACCCGGCAGTTGACGAGGGATGGATCATAGAGTGTATTCTTTTGAGACTATTATTTCAATTCCTCTCAGACTTTGTGGTGGGCCTCAGCTTTGAAGAAGGGCATCTATCCTTTGACACAAATGATTGGATGAAGTTTTGCAACTTTTTTGGAGAGACCGGCCTTTTCAGCGGCATCCGCAACCGCATTCACATCTTTATAAGCCCCCGGCGCTTCTTCAGCAACCCCCCTGTGAGAAGCACTTCGAATGAGGATTCCTTTTTGGGCCAACTGGTCTATGACTTCCCGTCCTTTCCATTGCCGGGTAGCCTGGTGTCGACTCATGCTTCGCCCCGCTCCATGGCAGGCCGAACCAAAGGAAAGATCTTTATTTTCATTCGTTCCCGCCAAAACAAATGAGGCCGTTCCCATGGTTCCACCGATTAAAACCGGTTGTCCACTGAGGTGAAACCGAACCGGAATATCCGGGTGCCCCGGTCCAAAAGCGCGGGTTGCCCCTTTTCGGTGAACAAATAATTTTTTTGGATGACCATGGATAATGTGTTCTTCCTGCTTGCAGGTATTATGGGAAACGTCATAAAGTAAATCCAAACGCACACCAGGTAATACCGCGTCAATGGCCTCCCTCACCAAATGGGTAATGATTTGCCGATTGGCCAAGGCACAGTTCATTGCTGAACGCATGGCCCCCAAATACTCTTGCCCAAGCGGTGATTGGATGGGCGCACAGGCCAACTCTCGGTCAGGCAGTTCAATCCCAAAACTTCCTGCGGAAATAGCCATTTTCTTCAAGAATTCAGTGCCGATTTGGTGGCCCAATCCCCGGGAACCACAATGAATGCTGATTAAAATATCCCCCTGTTCAAAACCAAAGATCGATGAAATTTTTGGATCAAAAACCTCTACAACCTCCTGAACCTCAAGATAGTGATTTCCTGACCCCAGCGTCCCCATCTCATTTTTTTGCCGTTTTTTAGCCTGGTTGGATACCCTTTGAGGATGGGCCCCCTTCATCCTTCCGTTTTCTTCAATCCATTGGAGATCTTCAAAAAACCCGTAACCCTGCTCCACCGCCCATTGGGCTCCCCCGAGAAGCATTTCATCCATTTGTTTTGAATTGAGGTGTATTTTTCCAACACTCCCTAAACCCGCCGGAACTCCTCGGAAAAGCTCATCCGCCAATTGGGGCTTCACCTTTTCAATATCATCCCGTTTTAATCCGGTGCGTAAAGCACGCACACCACAGGAGATATCAAACCCCACCCCCCCTGCGGAAATCACACCACCTTCAATAGGGTCAAAGGCCGCAACACCCCCGATGGGAAAGCCATAACCCCAATGGGCATCTGGCATGGCATAGGAGGCTTTTTGGATTCCAGGTAAGGTTGCCACATTGACCACCTGCTCAAAAACCTTTTGGTCCATCTTTTCAATGAGGTCCTTTTGGGCGTAGATAATTCCCGGAACACGCATTTTTCCAAACGGGTTGATCCACCATTCGGTTTCAGATTTCTGTTTAAACTGATTAATATTCACTTCTTCACCCCGTTCAACCTATTTTCAAACATCCACCACACATTGGGCCACCCAAAACCCGTCTGAACTTTGCTTGACCCCCAATGCGGTAAACGTCGCTCCTTTGACCTCCACAGCGGGTTGATGTTTTTCAACATTGATGGTTTCTCCCCATATATCGGCCTCAAACCTGTGACCCCGCATTTTTAATTTAAAATCACTAAATAACATTTTTCGGGTAGCCATTTCAAATATGAGTTGATTCAACCACTCCGCCAAACACAGATCATCATCGGGTCCTTCCCCGGAGAGGTGAATCATTTCCTTGGGGCACACTGTACCGAGATCGGTGATCACCGATGTTAATGCTTTCGCGGCTTCTTCAAATGCTTCTTCCTTGGAAGCACCGATCCCCCGGACTCCCATGTCCGCTTCATGGGGAAAATGTTCCCAATGATTTTTCATTCGAGTTTTTTCCTTGTCAGTGATCACTCCACCCATTCCGGTATTATCGGACCAAGGACATTTTATTTCTTTAATCCTTTGGGTTTAACCGTTAGAACGGGGCAAGGTGCTTTCCGCACTACCATTTCGGTAACGCTTCCCGTCATAAAATGAGCCAAACCCGTTCTTCCATGGGTTCCCATCACAATCAGATCGGCGGGAATCTCCTCCGCGGCTTTGACGATTTCGAAAAAAGGGATTCCCACCTTAAAAACGGTCTTAACCTTTTTCACCTGGGATTCTACTTCTTTTGCCATGACGTTCAATTGCTTCAAAGCCTGATCCTGAACATCGGTTAACCACTCGGTCACCTGGGGCGTCATGGGGACAGAAGGCTCAGAGGGAACAATCAAAGGTTCCTGGTAAACATGGAGCAAATAAATCCCCGAACCCAAATCGTTTGCTAATTGAATCCCATAATCCACCGCTTCCTGAGACTGAGGTGAAAAATCAGTTGGAATCAACATATTCCCGATGTTGGACATTTCTTCCCTCCAATTGTTTAAATTAAATTTTTTTCAAAACCATAGGGAATCTATAACGCCATGTTGATCCACTCAAAAACAATACAAAATATAAAATCCATAATTTTTCCAGAGGTTTCAAGCCATCATACGCTTTCGAATCCGATACACGGCGAAAAAAGTTACCGAATAAACCAAGACCATAAGCCCTACCTCCCAACGAAAAAAGGAGATTAAGGTCCCCTCCAAAAAAGCATCACGAAGAATTCCCACAGAAAGTGCGGTGGCCAAACAATGGGGAAAAATGCCCAGAAGCGTGCCAAAAAAACTTTCTGAAAAAGAAATTGGCAATAAGGAGGCGGAATAGTTCACCACCGATGCGGGAAACAACATCAGCCTAGCATAAAAGACAACCAAAAGTCCTTTCCCCTCCGCAAATTGTATGAGGGGTTTTGGAATGTTGACCTGAACCTTTTTGAAAATCTGCCAATGAGATCCTGCCCATCGGGTAACCGAAAACATTGACGCTTCGGCCACCATATTTCCCGCCAAGATCGCTGCAAAACCCAACCATGGCCCGAAAAGAGCAGGAGCGATAACGGACAGAGCGGTTGCGGAAGAAAATAAGAATGACCCCAATACAAAAAGAGGGATATACAACAAGACCCCTTTCCAACCCAAATTTCCGATATATTCCCGAAGAGGCTCAAAGGTAATTAACCCATACCCGATCGATATGATACCCATCAAAAAGAAAAAAGAAACAAAAAGAATGGCTTTATGAACAGAAGCTCCATCTAAATCTCCCTTCCTTTCCTGGAAAGCATTTATTTTTTCCGTTGAACCTTTGATCATGGCAATTCCAAATCTACAATGAGTGGAAGATGATCAGAAGCCACCCGGGTTAACTCCGTTCTGGGAACCTCGGCCGACCGTATCATTATAGATGAATCCAGAAAAATATGATCAATTCGGCCCAATGGGTAACGCCCGAACCAGGTTTTCTTGGGTTGGTGACCCTCTAAAACGGTTTGAGCATCGGAAAGATTCTCCGTGATTTTTCGCCAAACCGGAGAACCCGGTAAGGCATTGAAATCCCCACATAAGATCCTAGGAGACGTGCAGGCGGGATGACCAACCCAATCCGGCCCAAGTATCGCTTCTGTTTGGATAAGCCGTTCCCGGCGAACCAATCCCAAATGGGTGTTGATGACCTGCAAAGGAGAACTGTTTTCATCCAATGAAATAGAAACCCATAAGGCCCCCCGGGGCTCCAAAAGTGGATTCCCCTGAATTCCCGGAAGGCCCTTTGCACGAATTAATTTCATTGGAAAACGGGTTAAGATGGCATCTCCATACTGTTCTTCCTCAAGCTGTATGGCGGGGTGAAAATGAAAATCCATTTCCAAAGCGTGAGCAATGGTATGAGCTTGGTCAATTTCCCCCGTTCGGAGACGTCCCGCATCCAACTCCTGGAGGGCAACAATGTCAGGATCGTATTGCGCAATCACTTTTGCAATACGATCCGGCAAAAGCCTCCCATCCATTCCCCGGCAGGTATGGACATTATAGGTCATTAAACGGATCAATTTTTGTGGTTTTTTCTTTTGCCGCTGTCGAGGAAATTTGAATTCGGATGAAGAACGGCCCAAGAATATTATTACCCCTTTTCGTAAGTCCATTGGACGGAGAAAAACCCGTTCCGGTTGAATAACCGGAGAAGTGGGGGGTATTAGAGCAAAGGCAAATGTTTCTTGATTCCCTGGACCTGCATGACCACCATTTTCAGAAGGAAAACTAATGGGCCTCCCCTGTTTCCTCCACCCGGAAATGACAAACTCTCCGGAATCGGGATGATGACACAGTCGAATGAGATCTTCGGTAACCTCCCTCAAAAAAGGATGGTCATCACCTAAAACCTTCTTTGCATCCTGGGGCAAAATAAATTGACCCTCTTTCATCCAGGCATGGGCGATACCCTCTATCCCCGCAACCAAAACCAAGGGAATTTTTGCCTCTTCCACGAGTTGTTTTGCTATTTTATGTTGCTCACCCAAACGGATATGTTCTCTTGGATAAACATGGCCTAGGGGACCCATTGCAGTGACCAATGAGGTATCAGCATCTCCCTCTTGAAACTGCCCCAACTTTACAGCGAACCATCTTGCCCAAGCGCCCCCCAACCATTCTATCCGTTTGAGTTGAATTCCCCCCTCATTATGAGTTTTCCCTTCATCTGAGTCTAATCGACTATCCATTACCTCTTGCACCGCTTTCTGGACCGATTTTCCATTTTCAACCTCGAATGGAATGGTCCATTCCTGACCGTGATCCGAATAGATCCATATTTCATAATTCCTTCTTGGGGAATTTCGGGCAGATTTCCAAACCCTACAAATCGCATCATCAATTCCTTTTAAAGTCCAATGGGCAAATGCTGAAGAAGGCCCCCTCCGATGGGCTTGTTCATCGTATCCCAAATAGTTGAGGTGAATGATCGGTAAACCCCTAACGGTGTCAAAGGTTGCACCTATTGTGACAAGCTCACGAAGCAAAATACAGATAGCAACACGCGTGGGAACAAATTTAAGCTCCTTCCAAAGGTCCTGTCCTGCAATAAGCCCCCGAAAAAAATCCCCGATAGACAAAACAGACTCCAGAAGAAGCAACGCCCCCACCCGAGCAAAACTCCAAAAATGGGTTATGAGGATAATCAGAAGCATCAACGGATGGCTATTCCGAAGGGTATTCCATCCCAAGGTAGCAGGGCAAAAATGACTTTCATGCGCTCCTCCCGAGAAAAGATCCAAATAAGCACTCCCATTTTCTAATAACCCAGGGCCCTTCTTTTCCATCAGGCCCTGTATATAAGAAACCGCTTTTGGATCAAACATACGAATTAACTCGTTGGTCTTTTTATGTTTAAAACTAAAGGCAGGAACCACACCCTTGATGCCATAGAAAAATTCACCCTGAAAACCTGGGGTATTGCTGGGAAGCCCGGAATACATTGATTTCAAGATATATCCTTGCTTTTTAATTAAACTTTCTAAAAAAGGCATCTTTCCATTTTGAAGGGCTTTTTCTAGCTGTGGTCGAGAAAGACCGTCAATCTGGACCAAAACCAATCCAGGTTTAGATTCTTCTCCAACCATTTTCGTTAACCCTAGAAGACGAACGATCCACTCACTTCGGATCAACCATCTTCTAATTCGATTGAGAAAGGTTTCAATTCTTCCAATCATAAAACTTTCCTGGACCTTAACCCTTCTGACTCAAGGCAATGCGTGCAGCATGGGCCCGGTTATTCCAAACTTCCCACTCGGCTTCAATGACATGCATGGCGGATTGCCACAGGCTTCCCTCCAACTTTTTATGAACACGGCCTTTGTCTATTAGGCTTTCGTATAAACCCAATGTTTTCTTTGCCGTCTCCCCGATGGAAAATTGCTGTGCGGTTCTCCGTGCCTCTTCTTGAAAATTTTTTCTTTTTTCCTGAGAGAGACCTTTTATTTCCCCAAGCGCATCCGAAAACAGACGAATATCTTCCTTGGGAAGTAAGCGCCCATTGGCCCCATCTCTCAGGACTTCCCTCACGCCCGGAGCATCCACTGCCACCACGGGGATACCCGCCCCCAGGGCTTCAGTCAGAACCATTCCTTGGGTTTCGGTCTTAGAAGTAAATGCAAAACTATCCATCGCATGATAGGCATCCACTAAATCTTTGGCCTGCAACACACCAAACAGATGCACCCGTTGACTTAAATTCCGGCTTTCAAAAAATCTTTGAATGTCTATTTTAGAAGGACCGGTCCCAGCTATAATAAAATGTGCCTGGTCATATTTGCTCAAAAAATCAGCCACACTTTTAGAAAGAAAATCAAGGTTTTTTTCAGGGGCCAACCTTCCCACATGACCCACGACAAACGCTTCTGGGGGAATCTTGTTTAACCGCCGGAACCTTTCCCCCTCTCCCTGCCGAAACCGTTCCACATGGACCCCGGTGGGAATTACAGCAATGGGCGTTTTTACCCCTCTTTCCTTTAAAGTCGCTGCAATACTATCACTGGGAGCAATGACGGCATCACAAAGATTGGCAAAACCCGTGGACAACTCAATGACAAATCGCTTTAGGGTGGGAGAATCTCCCGGAACATAATGGGTATATTGCTCATACATGGTATGATGCGTAAATATAAGGGGAACATCACGAACCGCCGCAATCCGGAGGGCGGTATCTCCCAGCAGAAAGGGATGATGTGCATGAACAATATCGGGGTGATACCTTTCTAAAGAAGGGAATAAAAAACTGGGGATCGGCAGTCGAACAGAAAAATCGCTCCCATTAAAATGCTGAATGGCCGGAACGCGAATGACCCCCAGCTCTTTTTTGGGAGCGCCTTCAAAAAAAGGGGCCACCACCCAAACACAATGGCCCCACCGCCGGAATTCGGAAGTAAATGCTTCTACCGAACGGGCCACTCCTCCCACATGAGGAGAAAATGTATTGGTCGCCATTAAAATATTCACAAGACCCGCTCCCTTTTTATTTCTAAATGGTTTTCACCCACAGAACATTGTACAGGACCAAACCCCGGAAGATGAACCTCAATGGACGGCTCTTCTTTTTTCCATACCCCTTCCCAGTCAATTTGAATCTTGTCTTCCATGGGGTGAATCTGAATAGAAAATGGGCCAAAGGAAGTTAAGGTTTTTCTTAAATAAATAGGGACCCTTTGATCCAGCCACTGCCGGGGAATTCCAGCCCCCAGTATGAGACGTTCCTGCTCCTCCCTCACAAAACAATTTCTCATCATGAGGACCCACTCCGCCGAAGCCCACACATGTTGCCCATCCCCCATGCACCCTCCCCCCGTCCAAGGATGAATGGCCTCAGGCCATTGCCCAGTCGGTGAAGCACAATCCGCAACGCTTTGAACCAAATTAAAAAACCTTAAATCGCCGGCCCTTAGGAGAACTTGGGCCACATGAAGCGTTAAATAAGGATTTATCCCTGAATGAATCATATCCTGGAAAAAACCCCCTTTTACAAAACAATGTTCCAGCAGAAATTCCACCGTTTCCAAAATACGGGGATCATTTCCCGGCCAAAGCTGTAAAGGATAACTAGGAACCATGGATCCGATGGCTCCTGCATCCATCCGGCGATAAGGAGAGGCGGGAATTCCTTTTCGCTTCCTTCGAGAACGGGTTTTTTCAAGGCCCTTTTCAATGGCATCCATATAGAATTTGGCCTCTTCCCGAAACCAATGGGCTTCTTTTTTCTCCCCAACCCATTCCATGACCTCCCCTGCGACATTCAACCCTGCGCTGGCCCAAAAATTATCCCAGTAGTAATAATCATTTGGCCCCAGATGTTCCGCACTAAAACCCGCCGGTAACAAGCCCGCGTGAGGGTCTTTCAAACCATCGGACGTTCGTTTCCGGATCAACCATTTTGCACCCCGAACCATAGATTGAACCCAGGAATCTTTAAGGTAACCCCCGGTCAACTTGAAAAAACGGTGAAAAATCCAAAGTGCTTCCCCATTGGAATCCCATTCTCCTTTCTGGGAGAGAAAATATCCGGCATGGGTCTGGCGGTTAGGAAAACGGTCTAAAACACCTTCGGCACGATCCACCAATCCCACCACCAACATGGCATGAAGAATAAATGCCGCATCCCGGTACCAAAACCTTTTATACGTATAGGGGCCCGGGAAAACATCCCCGGGAGAATGCAAAATTAAAGTGCGCAAAGCCGCTTCAAACAGAAACTGAAATTTTTTGTCCGGAACCTGCATTTGGCAACAACCCTGAAGGGCCACTTCCCAAACGTTATACAGGGAATTGTTTTTCCTTCCAGGGTGGCTTTTGTAAACCCCCAACGGGATTCGAACGGTAATCTCTCTGGTTTGGTGGGGTTCGAGATTGAAAATCGCAGCCCCTGTCGCCATTCCCACATCACAACGAACCCTCGATTTAGAGGGAAAGGAATCAAGTTCCCCAAAAACATCCCCGGTAAAATAATCCGAACACTGATGGCCTTCCGGGGGAAGATTAAACTCGACTCTTTGATGACCATCGATGACCCATGCCTGCTGATCGGATTCCAGCAAAATCTCATGAATAAAACTGACTCCCTCTGGATTATAGGGCCGAAGGGAAATCACCAAACGGGACCGAGCATCAGCCTGGACCTGGTAACGTACCCTGCAGTCCAGAAAATCGCCTTCTAAAAAGACTTCCGCTTCGGTGAAAAGGAAAAGGCCTTTCTCCTTTGATTCGGTAATTACCTTCAAACCCTTTTCGAATGATAACCGCTGGGTAACGGTAGATAATCGGGAAGGAACCAGGGATCGTCCATCTTGAGCCATGACCCAGCCATCTAAAGACCACCCATCCCAAAAAGGGGTTACCAATCCTCGCGGATCAATGATCGGAAAATCGGAATAACCGGGAAAACCCACCGCTGTCCAATTCCGGTGAGTCAGATTCACGTGAGTCACAGAAAAAGCGCGTGGAATAAAGGAATGGTCCTTGGGATTAAATTGACGCTCAACCCAAAAAGGCCAGACCCAATCCAAATTGTGCTGGATGGCACGGGTGTTAATTAGGCCCCTTGCGTGAAACCGAACCCCCGCACGAAGGAGCTCAATGGGCTCAGTGACTTCAGAAGGCTGGGCAAAACGGTGAAGGCGGGATTGAATCCAAATGGGATCTAAAAACCCATGAGAACGGGCCACTTTCCGAATAAGATATCTCCAGGGTAACCATTTGAGCCACAAATCCGTATACCCCCTTCTAAATGAGGAGAAAAAAACATTGGGTATTTTTGCTCTGCAAAAAACGCGACGCTTTTGACTGACAGATGAAGCGACTTGTTAGGTTTATTTTAATTTGGCATCTGCTGTTCCTAGTGTAGTGTTTCATATATAAATTGACATTTAAAGATCGATTTTATATGCTTATTGACGATGAACATAGCCGAACGTATTGTTTTGTCGCCCCAGGAACAGTTGACCATCCAGCGGTGGGCTCAAGGGAAAAGTTTTCCCATGCGTCTCGTGCAAAGAGCCCGTATCATCCAGATGGCGGCCAACGGAGATTTCAGTCACGAAATAGCCCGCCGCATGGGGATTTCCCGTCCCACTGTTCAACTTTGGCGGGAACGCTTTTTGTCTCTGCGGTGTGCTGGATTGGAAAAAAATGCTCCTCGTCCAGGACGAATACCAACCATTCCCGAACAAAAAATACAGGCTGTGGTCGAGGCGACTCTCCATACGAAACCTGTCAACGCAACCCATTGGAGCACGCGGAGTATGGCCCAGTCCCAGGGGTTGAGCCCCGTGGCCATTCACCGGATTTGGAAACAGCACAATCTCAAGCCACACCTGATCAAGACTTTCAAGCTCAGCCGCGACAAGCACTTCCTGGCGAAGCTCACCGACGTTGTCGGGCTCTATTTGAATCCTCCGGACAAGGCCCTGGTCTTGTGCGTCGACGAGAAAAGTCAAATCCAAGCCCTCGACCGCACTCAGCCCGGTCTCCCGTTGAAGAAGGGTCGCTGTGGGACCATGACGCACGATTACAAGCGCAATGGCACTACCACGCTGTTTGCAGCGCTGAGCATGCTCGATGGCAAGGTGATCGGCGACTGCATGCCACGCCATCGGCACCAGGAATTTATCCGATTCCTCAAGAAGATCGACAGCGAAACTCCACCGGAACTCACCCTCCATCTCATCGTGGATAACTACGGGACCCACAAGCATCCCCGTGTCAAATCCTGGATTCGACGTCACCCGCGCTTTCATCTCCATTTTATTCCCACTTCGAGTTCTTGGCTGAATATGGTCGAACGGTGGTTTCGCGAGATCACCGACAAACGTATTCGTCGCGGAATTTTCCGAAGCGTACCCGAGCTGATTGCCGCTATCGAAGAGTACTTGAAGAATCACAACCAGAACCCCAAAGTGTTCGTATGGACCGCGTCAGTGGATCGCATCATGACAAAAATCGCCAAATGTAAAGAAGCGTTGGAAACACTACACTAGTGATAATCCGGTTGAGTTGATTTCCAAGGTTTTCTTGATTCATCAAAAATGTCACCTTCCAATGAACATTTCAAATTCGAAAAATTTTGCTCTAATTTTTTTAAAAAGTCAATTGACTCCAAAGGCTTAAGATATGACTTCTTCCCAATGGCCGGAGTGGTCGGGGGAGTTGGGGAGGCGGTAGGGGAGCTGGAAGCGGTTGGGGACGTGCCTCCATAATATGGGGGTGTCCCAGGTTCTATCCCTTTTGACGGCGAAGGGGTAGGACTTTCTTATATGATGTTCGCGGAAGGGACCTTTCCAGATAGTGGCATCCAACGGATCGATTAAAATTATATTGGAAAATAGGTGCCTCCAGTATTATAGTAAAATATTTTCATGTTATTGTCGGGATGGTCCGTATCATAAAATTGACGTTTCAACCAATCCTTGTAGAGGTTCATCCCGACAATGTAATATTCAACGAAAAATTCATCTAATTCGGTTGCGATTTAGAAAGGTAAAATGATATTTAAAAGGCACCGACAATAAGATTAAATTTAATGGTTTTTCACGGCTAGGATTATTAATCGGACTTTTTCCGCTTTTTACCTCCGCAGGAAAATATAAGTGGAACAACATAATTTTCCGAATGAGACGTTCTCTACTGCAATGATTTTCGAAAAAACGACTTCAATATAACAGAAGGAGAATCCCTGCGGGATATCAAACTATAAATTTCGAAATAAGTACACCTCCCTCCAAGAAATGCCACGTATTTTGTAATTGATGTTGGGATGGGGAGGAGCGATTCATAAGGCAATGCGTTGAAAACAATGCCATGGGTGAAATAGCATTAAATATACTTACGGGAATAGTCATCGCGGCTGTCAGCGCATGGATCACTGTTCAGCTTTCACTAAAGCGTTTCCGTAAGGAGAAATGGTGGGAAAGAAAGGCTGATGCCTACGTAAGAGTAATAGAGGCTTTACACCACGTTAAAAACTTTCCAGATCGGTTATTTGATGCTGGGTCATCGGGCCAAAATTTACCAGAAGAAAAAGAAAAGGAATTAATTAAACATGCGGAGAAAGCTGAAAATGAAATTCAAAAAGCGTTGGATATCGGTGCAATCTTGCTTTCTAAGGAGGCCATCATTCGACTAAAACATTATAAAAAAGACCTTGATGATGCTTTGTCACAGGATCCCCAAAGGCAAAACTATTATGAATTTCAATTAACGGTGTTGGAAAATTCGAAAAAATGTCTTGAAGATATTATTAAAATCTCGAAAAAAGATCTCAAAACTAATTAGAAAAAATAGAAAACCAATACGATGAATAAAAAAGGAATCGAAAAGTTAATCGGTAGACCAATTAAGATTCGTCCGAAGGTAAAACGTGTTCATGGTAATGGAACCGAACTCTCATTCATGGATTACGATTGGTATGTGGAACTGGTGTCCTCATCAAAAGGGATCATTCGCCTTTCTAATCCCGCAACAGGACATTCCAAGGACCTCGGAATGGATAATTTTTACGAATTCCGAACCCCTAACTTCCTAATCCTCAAGTGTCAACTTACGCTTAAAGGCTATGCAGTTTTAGTTGAACCTTCTATTGATCCCCGTATGCAGTTATCGCGCCCGAAACGCAGATCCGGTAAACACTGGTAGTTATTCTTTATGGTCTTTTAGTTTCTAAATTGACTTACAATATCTTGCAGGGTGGATAACTCTAAATTTAGGTTGCAGTCATTTTTTAAATCAATCTCATAAGGTATTATTTGCAGAGGCTGTATTAGAATTTTTTCCGATTGACTCAAAAGTTGAGCTTTCTGACCTAGGAATTTTTCCCATTTTGCACTTTATAAAAGGTCTTCAAACGGGTTTTCTTCTTTTTAATAAGGATTTAAACGCTTGCGTCACAAAATTTTAAACTCTTAGTTTATCTCAAACCAAACGATAATTTTTTACGGATCTACAACCTTTTTCTCAAACCAAATTCCTTTCTTTTTTCTTTTAAAATCCCCGAACATCCCGAATAATTCCACATCTTCCCGTTTTTCCCGCCTCCTTATCCTCTCTCAAAGAAAGGAAAGGAAAGGGAAAGGGGTCAGGAAAGGAAAGGGGTCAGAAAGGAAAGGGGTCAAATCTCGTCTTGGCTCAACCTTCGAAAACCTTTTTAATTGCCCCGTATTTTTGGGTCGAAAGGAAAGGAAAGGGGTCAAATCTCGTCTTGGCTCAACCTTCGAGAACCTTTTTAATTGCCCCGTATTTTTTGAGCACCTTTCCTCCTTTCTCTAACTCCTTCCTCATCCTTCTAATTGTACTACTTACCCCTGAATATCCTCCCAGTTTAAATTCCTTTGCGATTTCCCCTTGCCTCATCCCCCCTATCCACCGGCACACATACATCCCCATCGCCCTCGGTTCGTTTCTCTCCCCTCTCCTGCTTTCTTTGATTTCTTCCTCTTTTATCCCATATA
>Ga0256865_1000129_pt1 | contig 26623 bp, 30 predicted proteins | sample RVTome_14_FD_187337 | JGI IMG/M metagenome (GOLD analysis project Ga0256865, IMG submission 187337) | Soil microbial communities from uranium-contaminated site in the Upper Colorado River Basin, Wyoming, United States - RVT145D125 HiSeq ... | reverse complement strand
AGTTTCACTATACGCCCAAACATGCAAGTTGGCTGAACATGGCCGAAATCGAGATTGGCATCCTGGAGCGGCAATGTCTGGGGCGGCGTCTGAAGGATCAGGCAACGATCACGCTTGAAGTGGCTGCTTGGCAGCAACGACGCAACACCGACCGTTGCGGCATCGCATGGAGCTTCACTCGCCAAGATGCGGATCTGAAACTGGGTCAGCATTATGTTTCTTAATTAACGTGTCATTATACTAGGTCCATTTCAGGTATTGGCACTTCTTAACACAAGCGAGGTTACGCTTGCCCGACAGGGTTTTCCGCCCTTATCCGGCTTAATCCATTGACGCAGATGGGTGATTCCGTTTTCCTTTACACGCCAGTTCTCTTGTTCAAAAGCCGTTCCCTGTGTGCTGAAATTAAATTCCTGACGCAGCCATTCTGGATTGGTTTTTCCACCATCCTTCGAAAAAGACGGCGGCAATTCCTGGGTCAGGGCCCCAAAAGGTGGGATTTCTCGAGTCCGGCTACATAATGGGGTGCAAATCAATTTCAAGGATTGCTTGGGAACCATTGCCGATCCTTTTGGCGAAACAGATACCGATGTGCAGGCCGGAGAGTCCGGCATTCTCATGGGCCGCTAAACCTTGCCAGTGGTCAATCAAGGCGATGCGATATTTCATATTGCCAGGGTCCATAATGCGGTTACCACAGAAAAAGTGGTAGAAGGAATTCATGAAGAACTGGAACAGGATATGGAGTGGGGGGAGTTCATTCCACCGTAACGGGGTCAGGATTGGTTGGTTGACTTATTATAAAGTTCTGGAGGAAATTTTAGGTCCAATTACTGACCTGAATCCGACTTTACAATAATTCTTTCCACTTCTTCAATCTTCGTTCGTATTGCCTTTTAGGTTTTACAAAAAAAAAATTTCCAATCAAAAATTTCCCTTCGAATGGTTGAAAAGAGCACCTATGGGTTTGACCATAAGGTTTAAACTTGCTATTCTCCGTAGCTCGCTACGGGGTGACCGCTTAGGTTCCCCCTTTGGAAAAGGGGGATAAAGGGGGATTTGAGGATTTAGTTTTTCCACTGAATACCCCGCAGTCTTGCTGCGGGGATTTTTATGTGCGCCCAGCATGGTGCGCTACCCGAACTTCTGGGTCAAACCGGAAGTCATAAAACGCCCGCCGTGACCGGACGGAAGGGCCACGCCAACAGGGCAAGGGCACTTCCCGAAAGGGGGTGTCTGGAGGAAGCATGAGGCAGAATCCGTGTACGTAGCGAACAGCGAACCCGCTAGATGGCGACGGGAAGGAGGTCGAGCAGGCGTGAATGAGCGAGACCGGATATCCGGCAAGCCGACCCGACGTGAAGTGGGACGGGATACGGAGAGGGGGTGCGTCTTACCTGGGGAAGCCCTACTCTTCTAATCGGAGTCCTCTGCCAGGACTTTGACTAAACCGAATCAGCGAGGGGGAACCCGGAGCGAGGAGGGGAGAGAGGGTGGCAGATCCACGGGGAGTACTTACTAATCAGTGCATAAAATAGATTGCATTCTATATGCCCTTGATGTAGAATACGGGCATGAAGATTCGCGATGCCCGTTCGCTTCCAGCAGTTGCCCAGGAAGATCTTCGCCGCAGAGCCGTCAGGGCGGTTCTTGACGGCAAAAAACATGTGGAGGCGGCAAAGATCTTTGGGATAAGACGACAGACAATCGACCGATGGGTAAAGACACACAAACAAGGCGGTACGAAAGCGCTGAATGCCAAACGGAAAGGCCGTCCGAAGGGCGGATCGCTTCTTCCCTGGCAGGCGGCACAGATTGCCAAGACCCTCGTGGATCGTCGTCCGGAACAACTGAAGCTGCCCTTTTATCTTTGGACCCGAGAGGCGGTGGCACAACTGATCGAACAGCGATTTGGAATTCGTCTTTCGATTTGGACCGTAGGGCGTTACTTGGCCCGTTGGGGATTCACGCCGCAGAAGCCGGTCCGTCGAGCCTTTGAGAGGGATCCGGAACAAGTTCGCCGATGGCTTGAAGTAGAGTATCCGGCCGTCCGCAAACAGGCCAAGAGGGAGAAGGCTGAGATATTTTGGGGAGATGAAATGGGAGCACGCTCTGATCATCAGGCCGGAAGATCCTTTGGGCGTCGAGGCCAGACCCCGGTGATTTTGGGAACGGGACAACGTTTTGGCTGCAACATGATTTCCGCCATCACCAACCGGGGAAGGCTTTCCTTCATGGTCTTCAAGAAGCGATTTCGAGGGGATGTATTTCTGGATTTTCTGAAGCGCCTGATCCGGCAAATCAATCGCCGGGTCTTTTTGATTGTGGATGGCCATCCGGTTCATCGCTCCAAAGAAGTGCATGCGTGGCTGAAGAAACATGTTAATCGCATTCGTCTTTTCTTCCTGCCGGGGTACAGTCCTGAGCTTAATCCAGACGAAGTGCTGAACCATGACGTTAAAAGCAATGCCGTGGGCCGCTTGCGCGCTCATAACCAGGACGAGCTAATGGCCAATGTACGTGGCTATCTCCGAAAACGCCAACGTCAGCCTCATATCGTCAGAAACTATTTTGAGGAACAACACGTTCGATATGCAGCAATATGAAATGCAACTTATTTATCGCTCCCCGTAGTAAGACTCGGGGCCGAGGAAGGGCGGGTAAACGCGTGGAGGAGAAAACCCCGACGACCGGGGAGAGACCCCGGATGATCCGATGAGACGTCCTTGGGTCATGGGAAGCCGTGGACGAGAGGCAAGGGGACAACATCCGGGAGTCGACATAGAGCAATGGGCAACGAAGAAGGAACCCGAAAACCGAAGGGGGATGGACGAATCCCGGAAGGGATACCGACTGGGAGAACCCCAGAAGGTCAGAAGCCATCCGGTTCCGGCCAAAGGGCCGCCCAGGGTCCGGCAATCCTTGATGGGAGGGAGTGTCCCGGAGAACGGAGAGTGAAGCAAGAGAAGGTCTTGGAACGGGTCTATGACCGGCGACGTTTGCAATGGGCGTGGCAGAAGGTGAGAAGGAATGCCGGTGCAGCCGGGATAGACGCGATGACGGTGGAGAGCTTCGCAGAGAGGGAGCAAGAGCTTTTGAGCCTGATCCACGAGAAGCTCAAAGCTGGAACTTACCGCTTCAAACCAGCAAGGAGAGTGCTGATCCCGAAACCGGGGTCCACGAAGAAGAGGAAACTGGGGATACCCGTGGTGATGGATCGAATCGTCAGCCAGGGCATCCACCAGGTTTTCGAGGAGATCTTCGACGGGGAATTCACCTCATCGAACTTTGGCTTTCGCCGAGGAAGGAGTCCACACCAGGCGATTGGGCATGTGCGCCAAGCGGTCGTGGAAGGTTATGGGTGGTGCGCCGCGATCGACTTGCAACAGTTCTTTGATGAGATACCGCATGGACTGATCCTCAAGCTGATTGGAAGGAGAATCTCGGATGAGCGACTTTTGACGCTGATTGCAAGAGCGTTAAACGCTGGAGTGATCATCGACGGGGTGTTCACGAAGATCGGCAGAGGGTGTCCGCAGGGATCGCCCCTGTCCCCCATGCTCTCCAACATCGTGCTCCATGAGCTGGACCGCGAGTTAGAGAGCCGGGGGCATCGGTACAGTCGATGGGCGGATGACTTCCTCATTCTCCTTAAATCGGAGAGGGCGGCAAAGCGGGTGATGGAATCCATCAGCGGCTACCTCGAAGAGGGGCTTGGACTACCGGTGAACCGAGAGAAAAGCTGGGTGGCCCCTGTTCGCAGCGTGGAGTTTCTGGGGTTTCAGATTTTCCTGGGCAAGATCCGGGTGAGTCAGGAAGCCCGGACCCGATTCAAGAGCAAGGTGAGAGAGATGACCCGACGGAACAATCCGTTGTCGGTGGGCCAGATCATCCGAGAACTCAATGCGTATCTCAGAGGATGGATTGGGTACTATCGCATTCAGGAGTTCCAGAGGGTATTTCGGGAGCTGGATGGATTTATCCGGAGCCGGCTTCGAGCCATGCAATTGAAGAAGTGGAAGAAGCCCCGGAAGTTTCAGAGGCGGATGATTTGGGCAGGATTTACGTCCGAGCAAGCCCGACGAACATGGATCAGGATGACGAAATGGCAATCGGTCCGAAGGCGGGAGGCCCGTTTCGTTCTCAATCTGACGTGGTTTAGACGGTTAGGGCTTTTCTTTCTGGATGACTTCACTCAACAGAATCTTGAACTGGGTTTCAACGTTACTCGCTAATCGAAGAGCGGCTTACCTGGCCGGTACGAGCCGTTCTGTTGGGAGGGGGTGGCCCAGAGGGCTACCTCCTACCAGATTTTAAGCCGCTTTTTAATGGTTGGAAAAGAAAAAAATAGGCTCAGGTTTTGCAATAAAATATTTTTCCCTCTTCCATTTTTTCCTCCCTTTCTTTCGAAAGTGATTAATCCCTTAGAGGATTGGGTTTGGTAAAAATATCAATGGTTGCGGTATTTATATAAAAAATGGTAAAAGTAAAAGAGAAATTCTAAACATCTTTGTTACCCCAATTGGTTAATTAGGCCTAAAAAATTTAATTATGTCCGATTCCAAACTTGAGAAAGTTAACAACCGTCTTTACCACGAGCCCATTAAAGATGGAAAAAAAATTAAGTGGGAAAAAGAGCTTGAATTCTTTTTTATTATTTTAAATAAGGTTCGGGTAAATCTTGATTTATCCATTGAACACCCGGAAACCTCCCATTTAGGCTTAAGGAAAGGCCTAACAAAAGAGAATCCGGGAGCAAAAGAAGCAAATCCTATCGTTAATGAAAAATCAAAAGAAGAGTTCTCAGAAGATTTTAGTTGGAGAATAACCGCGATCGGAAAAATAGATAATGGGATAGGTTTGATCAAGGAGGATGGGACCTTTTCTAAATCCGGTGATTTTTTTAATTATTTAGATGTCATTCTTATTCCCCTTCCACCCAAATTTTCAGTTACAGAAAAAGAAAAAACCTCTGGGAGGCTCTTCTACGGTGATGCCAAATGGGAAAAAAGAATGGACCCTTATTTGGTCTTGGAATTATTCGTTCCTGTTTCTTCACATAAAAAGTTCTGCAAGGAGCTTGTGTCCGGCAGGCTAACTAGTTTAACGGTAGGGGTTTATGTTGATGTTTTTCGTTCAGAGGAAGACAAATCCTTAGAAGAGACAGATATGCAACGACCGTACCTCATTGAGGAAAAGGCCATTAATAATCGTGTATACCTCTCCTCCATTAACGCTTATCGAGACATAGAAGAGAAGAGGACATAGGACAATGATAAAATGAAAAAGGGGGATAGGGTGTGCAATATTGATCTTTAAAAAATCCCCCAGCAGGTTTTTTGTCCATGTCCAACCAATATTTGCCATAATCCTTTCCACTTCTTCAATCGCTTTTCCTACCGCCATATCAAAATTTTAATTTTTATAAAAAAACGAATAAAAATTCAAATTACTGTAAATTGGAGATCTCCCACCCAAGGTTTTTGATTTGTACGTAAAACCAACCTCGTCTCGTTTAGGCCACAATAGTATTCAATTCCTTACATTAAATTTTGATTGCTTTACAAAATAAAGGAAGAGTAGGATTTCCCTATAAAGGAGATTTTCCTGAGTTTTAAGACCGCTAAAAAGAGCGTTGCCCCTTCTCCCTCTAGGGGGGAAAAAAAAAGAAAAACCAATGAAAGCCAAATTGAAAACGTTTCAAATCTTACTTTTTAGTTTTTTATTAGTATTCTTTATCAACGCATGCGGAAAAGGGGAGGGTGGGGATGAAAATCTTGGTGGGGGAGGAGGACCCACGGTAAACAACGCTCCGGTGGCGGATGCAGGGCCCGATCAAACAAAGACAGTCCTCGTTGGAGATGTGGTGGTCCTGGATGGAAGCCATTCCGGGGATGCAGATGGTGACTCTCTGATTTATTCCTGGGTGCTGATGGCTTTACCTTCCGGGAGCACGGCTACCCTTTCTGATCCTACCCTTTCTGATCCCAATTTCGTTGCGGATCAGCCAGGTGATTATATTGCCCAGTTGACGGTCAATGATGGAACCGTCGATAGTGCTGTTGATGAGGTATCCGTCACCGTTCGTGTTCCTCCACCCGTTATCACTATCAACAAACCGGAGAATCTTATGGTAGTGGCGAATAGTCCTGTTACCGTGGAGGGAACGGTTGATGATCTTGCCGCCACTGTTATGGTGAACGGGACCGGTGTCCTCAACCACAAAGGCAGTTATTCCACCTCCGTCCTACTGCAGGAAGGGAGCAATATCATTACAGTGGTAGGCCAAAACGGAACGGGGGAAAACAGTGTCAGTGTAGAGGTGATCCTGAATACGACCAATAACCCGGCGGTTAGTATTACATCCCATAAGGCTGGTTTTCTAGTGGGGGAGGAGTTTGAGATAGGGGAGGCGTACCCTTCCGCCCAGGTCCTCGTTGGGGGCGTGATTAAAGTGAATACGTCGGTGCTATTTGCAAATACCCCTACTGTGACTGTAAACGGGGTTGCAGCCGCAGTATTGCCCAAGGTTTTTAACAGTGATTGTGGTTTAATAAATTTTCCCCCTTTTAAGTGCTTCAACTTCACAGCACCAATCGCGCTTGAAAAGGGAGCACGCACCATCACTGCCGTTGGCACCGATGTCCAGAGAAGAAAAACCACCGTCAAAGTGGATGGAACCGTGGATTATTGCCGGAAAGCCGTTCACGATGAAAATAACCCCAATTATGGGATCGATCCAAGAGAACCCAGGGTTCCGGCGGTACGGGACAACAATCAGAGCAACCGGTGTATTGAGATCGACGGTTGTTCAATGCCCTTCAGCGATGATATTGCCGGCCTAAAATTTTTAGCTAACAATCCGATGCCACTGGCCAATCAAAACGCGGTTCCCATCGAATTCGGTTCCGGTACGGCGCCCCCCAGTGAGTTTTTCGTCTTTGGTCTCCAATCCTCACGGGCCCTAGGTTGCAATATACATGACGGGTGTTATCAAACCCATGTTCCGGAGGCTAATCGGGTAGACGCATGGCGCGAATGTAACCTCAATCAGTATAAGGATCATTTGGCACTCTGCCGCAGGGCTTATCCCCCGGATGCCACCTGCCCTCATACCGGAGTGAACGCGGTTTTGTGCCCAGCCTGGAGAATCGATTGGCTTTCGGAAAAAGCCATATGTGCCCGAAACGCCACGGCGTATTTTACTGCGGTAAGCACAGGTTACCTCATTGGTCAACCATGGGGCGGGTGGAAGGCCTATCAGGACCGTCAGGAACAATACAGTCCTGTTCCATAGATTTCCAGAAAATGATAAAAAAGGAGAGAAGGTCATTGTCAGTTTTTTTTTTGAGGAGGTTGTCATGAGCGCGGTGAGGGTACTGGTTGGAACACGTAAAGGGGCTTTTATCCTAAAGTCAGATGGAAAGCGAAAAAAGTGGGATGTGAACGGGCCTTTTTTTGGAGGGTGGGAGATCTACCATCTCAAAGGGTCTCCCGTTGATCCGAACCGGGTGTATGCGTCCCAGACCAGCAGTTGGTTCGGCCAAATCATTCAGCGGTCCGATGATGGGGGAAAAACCTGGCATCAACCCGGAACACCTCCGGGCGAACCGACGACCACCCCGGACGGTATGCCCATGGGAGAGAGTAATAAGTTCGTTTACGACACGTCTCCCGAAACGGGGAAACCACTTACAACACACCAGTGGTATGACGGTAACCCGCACCCGTGGGAGTTTAAGCGGGTTTGGCACCTAGAGCCATCCCTTACCGATCCGGACACGATTTACGCCGGGGTGGAAGATGCGGCCCTTTTCCGCTCGGACGATGGCGGTAAAAACTGGAAAGAAATTTCCGGCCTTCGCGGACACGGTACAGGATCTTCCTGGCAGCCCGGCGCCGGAGGGATGTGTCTCCATTCGATTCTTTTAGATCCAGGCAACCCGAATCGTATTGCCGTCGCCATTTCGGCTGCGGGGGCGTTTCGGACGGATGATGGGGGCAAGACGTGGAGACCGATCAATCGCGGCCTGCATTCGCTCTATATTCCCGATCCCACCGCCGAAGTAGGCCACTGCGTTCACCGGATTGCGATGCACCCTTCACGTCCGGAAGTGCTGTTCATGCAGAAGCACTGGGACGTGATGCGAAGTGATGATGCCGGTGAGTCCTGGCGGGAAATCAGTGGAAACCTTCCTAGCGATTTTGGATTTGTGATTGACGTTCACGCACATGATCCGGATACTATTTACGTTGTGCCGATTAAAAGCGACTCGGAGCATTATCCTCCCGATGGAAAACTACGTGTTTACCGAAGCCGTACGGGGGGAAACGATTGGGAACCGCTCACGAAGGGTTTACCGCAAAAGGATTGTTATGTGAACGTATTGCGTGATGCGATGGCCGTTGACAGACATGATCCCTGCGGCGTGTACTTCGGTACCACCGGTGGACAGGTGTACGTATCGTCGGATGCGGGGGACAGTTGGATGCCCATTGTACGGGACCTTCCAGCAGTGGTTTCCGTTGAAGTCCAGACCTTGGCATGATTAGGGTTATGCTTCCCCATCATCTGCGAAATCTGGCAGGCATCGATGGCGAAGTGACTCTGGAGGTCGAGGGTCCGGTCACCCAGAGTTCTGTGCTCGACGCCCTTGAGACCCGTTATCCGATGCTTCGGGGGACTATCCGTGATCACGTGACCCAAAGGCACCGACCCTTTTTGAGGTTCTTTGCCTGTGGACAGGATCTAACCCACGAACCGCCGGATACCCCGCTGCCCGAGGCTGTCATGAAGGGGATTGAACCTTTTCTGATTGTAGGTGCCATAGCGGGGGGGTAAGGATAAAGCCAATCAGTCCAGTCCAATCCCATCCCTTTATTTTTATTTTGAGTATTTGAATTCTTTTTAAAAAAGTTTTGAATCAGGAAAGGTGTATGAAATATTCCATTTCACCAGAAAAATCGAAACTCGACATTGATAAAATTCATGACTTTCTTTGTAACCGGTCCTATTGGGCAAAAGGGCGAAGCTTGGAGAACGTAAAGGAAAGCATCGAAAACTCCATGTGTTTTGGAATTTATGACCGTAGTGAGAAAATACTTGGTTTTGCCCGGGTTGTCACAGACCAGGTCGCGTTTGCGTACTTAATGGATTTCTTTATCTTGGAAGGGCATCGGGGAAAAGGGCTTGGAAAAATGCTATTGAAGCAGATCGTTGAACATCCGGAATTGCAGGTAAAACTTTGGTTGTTGGGTACGGTGGATGCCCACGGGTTTTATAAAAAATTCGGATTTTCAGAATTAAAAGATCCCGGGCGATTTTTAGAGATTAAAAATGAAACTCTCTGTTAACAAAGGTTAAAAACGGGGTCTGGCGTGGTTGTTAGGTTTATATAAAAAAATCAAAGTTAAGAGTTTAGGATTTTTTAAGACCATTTCAAAATAAGAGGAAGGAAAAGATAAATGTATGATTTTTTGTTTTTGGGTTAATTAAAACAAACCTGTCTCGAAAAAGTGATTAATTGGGAATATCATTTAAACTCTCTCCTTTTCTCTTAAAATTTAACCTGGGCAGCCAACCAGAGCTTGTCCGTATTGATTGCCGTTCCTCCGGTATTTTGGGAGTTGCCATCGGCATCATACAGGGCATATTTGGCCAATAAGGTATAGCGGTTGTTGAAGGTTTTGGTGGCCAAAAAGCCAAGCTCTGTCCCATAATCAAAACTGCCTTTATCCGACGAAAAATCATGGTAGACGGCTGCCAGTTTTACACCCATCAGGTGGGTGCTTACCGTAAAGAAAAGGTCTCTGATACCGTTGGCGGGCGTTGCAAGGAATTTGTCTGTCCACCCTTGAAAAGCGTGCAGTGTCGCCAAGGGTGTTGAGAAACCATAAACGCCATCTCCTCCCAATTCTTCATAGCTGATCTTTACCGTCAAAATCCTGAACGTTCCCCCCAATTCCGCCATCCAATAGGTTGCATCATTGGTGCTTGCTCCGTTGGCAAAGTCGCTTTGATCTGCAAACTCCCCGGCATATAAAATCTTTGTTTCTTCCGAAATGGGAGTACTCCCATTTAAACGCAAACCGAAGGTTTTAGTGGAAGCTGCGGAAGTATCGTTTAAATCCAAAAGATAACCATATGCGGTCAAGGTCACCGGTTTGAATTGGCTGAAGGAGATATTGATGAGGTGTGTGTCCATGGATATGTCCGCACTGGTCGGATGATGATCCCCGAAAATTCTGTTAACATTAAAAATATAGGCATAAATGGCGGAAATATTTGGAAGGGTGGTGTTTTCCAAAGAAAGCAAATCGAAAGTCTGCTCATTCTGCCTCCACCCGACATTTCCCACAAACCGGGCGTTGTCCAAAATAAGCCGGCGCCGTCCAAGGTGAAAGATGGTTTCCTGAAGTCCGCTGTATTTCAAAAAGGCTTGGTTTACCTCGGTATCTTTCGGATCCGCCACCACGGGAAATTGGGTTTTACCGTTGTGGGTGTTGTTGTATCGTTCATCGCCGACCACCGTGATATCCTCGAACTCCAAATAGGCAAGAAAACCCTGAAAGGACCCTGTTTCATATCCCAACCGGGTTCGAATGGTAGAGCCATTTGCCTTTTTTGAAAGGTTGGCCTGGTCCACCCATTCATACCGGTAGCGAATGTCCGCAGAGACTTTCCCCCCCGCGAGGGCATCCAAAAGAATATCCGCATGTGCCTTATCCAACGGAAAGACCAGTAGGAGAAAAACACCCCAAAGAAGTGCCAAAGTGTAGAATGGAATGTGAAGGAACTGTTTAATTGTTTTTTTTATAATTTGATTTTATCTCTTTCTAATTGAAAAAGGGTTCAAGATCTTTAAACTTTAAATCCGGAGAGCTGAGGGGACTTTGGTTTAGGGTAAGTAGTGGGCCATCAAAAATCCTTTGCGGTAAAATTATGCGATTGCTTTAGCCGCTCTTTCTAAGAGAAAAGAGGTTTTTTTAAATAAATGATAGGATTTTTTGGAATTTCGAAAACCAAGGTTTTCCATGACACTGGCCACATTGGTTTGATAGATTTGGGGAACGCCAATAAAAATCTAGTGGGTTCCATGACTGATATGAGCCTTTGCGTTTGCTTCTTCAGCGATTTCGATAATTCTTAGGAGGTCCTTTCCTGTAAGATTTCGGGCGGAATCCTTAAGGACATAGTGAACTTATTTTCCTCCGAAAAAAATTTCCAATGGTTTGCTCATTTTTTCCTCCTTTTTTATTTGTGTTCTTAAAAAACTCGAAAGCGTCTTTTTTTAGTTATATTAAAAGAGCAACAAGTGTGCCATTTAGAAGATGTAAATCCACAGGCAAACGTAACTTGTTATAAATTTTTGAATTTTTCTTTTTTTTTGTTTTTAGTAAAGGCCAAATTTTTATTTACAAAAAAACAAGTTTGTAATGTTAACGACAAATTCGTTTAAAACCGACAAACCACTTTAAACCTTCCCCCTCCAACATTTCTCAGAATCCTCCCTCATTCCTAACCCCCACGTTAATTTGATTTTAAGGTTAGCCCCCCAACCTTTGGCCTCTTTTCTTTCTTCCCTTAAACATTTTTCTTGTGAACTAATAAACTTTTTTCTATACTCCTTCCCATATTAAAAGAGAAATTGAAAAATGTTGGGTAAATCAAAGGATACACCCGGGACCATCCCGCCTCCGCCATTGATTTACGGTGGAACATTTCTTTTTGGATACCTTTTTCACTGGGTTTACCCCATCCGGTTTTCTCCCGGTCCGTTGAGCTCCCTGATCGGGTGGTCATTGGTTATTTTTTCGGGCCTTTTGGTCTTTCTTGGGATTTGGGCAATTAAGCGTGGGGGGACCCATGTGGATCCCTATAAACCAACGACGGTGCTGGTGGTGGATGGACCTTATCGGTTTACCCGGAATCCGCTTTATTTGTCTCTTACCTTGCTGTACATGGGGATTGCAATCCTTCTTAATCTTGTGTGGGCTGCTCTTGTTCTTCCAGTCGCTTTAATCATCATGCACTTCGGTGTGATTGCTCGTGAAGAAAAATATCTTGAGAGGAAGTTTGGACAGGGGTATTTACAATATAAAACCAGGGTTAGGAGGTGGATCTAAGAAACGTCAATGATAACCCAGGCTGGGCCAAAATATAGGATGGAGGTCTTTTTTAAAAAGATAAAAATTCAATAGAGGGACCCCGTTAAAGTGAGGTCCCCCCCTAAGGTTTAATTAGACTTAAATTAAAATCAACGTTTAGGCCCTTCACCAGGCCCTTTACCACCTCCTGGGCCCATTCCCACGCCTGGTTTCATGTGGCCCATTCCGTTTTCAGGTGGCATATCGGGCAGGGTTAAGCCACGTTCTTTTGCACGTTCCTTCATATGGATGTGATGCTCTTGTCGGATTTCCTCCCGTTTCTCAGCAGTTTTCGCTGCATGGATTTTTCCGCGGTATTCTTCCCGTTCTTTCGGGGTCATCAACTCACTCCCGAAAATTTGCTCCTGTTCCTGGTTCTGGGTTTGTTTCTCTGTTCCCTGTTGTTCCTCGGCTATCCCTAACCCAGCGGATAGCACCAAACCACTCACTAAGACAGACATTAAAAATATTCGTTGCAGCATGGTCTCCTCCTTTTCTACTTGCGTGAGGTGCAGGAAAAAACTTGAGATTACCAGTCTCTGTGCACACTCCTCTCAATTTTTTTAAATGGGGGATTTCTCCCCCCCTTACAGCTAGGAAAATGCATTTCTTTTTTTTAAAAAAGTAAAAGAGCAAAAGAGGTGCCAATATGATGTTCAAAAAAAAACCGTGTTATAAAACCTTGTCTCAGCTCTGATATCTATTTAATAAGGCAAAGAGTGCTTAAATTATTTAAGGATGAAACTGAGGTTTTTGCCTCTTCCATGCGGGCCTAGAAGGTCCTGTTAGTCCTCAGACAGGATCGGTTCGGGTTTAGGCCAAGTGAAAATTCACTCTCTTGACCCTCAGCTTTACTTTTTGTTTGCTGGAAAAATAGACAACCCTTTGGAACAGGGTGGATGGGTGTATTACCGGTTTAATTCGTGGGGAATTCGTTTTAAAGTTTCAAACCCCCTTCAGTGACCGGGGTGGTGAGAAAGAAATCAAACGCCAACGGTCGTCTTCCACGGTGTTGATATTATCATCTGGCGCATCAATATCCGCAAACCCTGGTTTGAACACCCATAAGGGTTAAAGGGAAATTGGTTTTAAAATTTCTATGGAGCATGGGTTTCCTTCAAAACTGACTGAACTGCTAGACCCTTATTTAGGCTGAAAGTTTTTAAGAAATCCTGGTTGCTCTTTTGGAAAGGCCCATCCAAGGAAGAGGATCAACAAGGTCAACATCATCCCACCAAAGAAAAGAGGAATGCTAATATAAGCCAGCCAGTCTACAGAGGCCTTGGCGGCATGTTCTCCCATAGAAGAAATCCCAAGACCTGCAATAAGCCAACAGAATGGATAAAGAAATGCCCCAATTCCTACTGCTAAACTAGTCCATTTTTTAACAGAAGGGTTTACCCAACTAAATGCCAGCACCAGAATAATGCCAAGGCCAAGAGCCCCAAGCCCTTGTGCGTGGAAATGGGCTCTTTGGGCGCCAACTGTTTGTGACCTGTTTTAGGATGTTGGCTGGGGTTTGTTCGTGGATATCGGGATGGGCTTTTACCTCGGAAAGAAAATAGGCCTTGATATTATCTTCATTCACTCCAAAAATCATCCCCAAACCGGTTCCAAAAACAATAGCCAAAAATGAAATCATTAGCCCGGAAAGGACCGGATTCATAAACTCTTTCAACATAAATAAATCTCCCGTACTATTGTAAATTTAAAGGATTCCCTAATCAGATAAAAATCTCATTGTCTTCATCAAATTGGGGGAGTAGAATTTGTTTGACATCATGAAACCGCTACCCGTTTTTATTAGGAGGCATCTAAAAATTTTACGGTTTCTTTGGTGGAAATCTTTCCAGAATTCGACGGACGGCTTCCTTTATCCTCTCATTTCTTTTTTCTGGGTTGGTAGCATATTTAACTTCGGCTTGGGCAGATCCACGCCAGATTAGCTTCCGGGTTTCTGGATCAACCACGTCCAAGATCAGGGTCCCTTCATCGTAATAAAATATCTCGGTTTCAGTGATTGCCATTCCAGGAGGAACATATGGGGTTCTATAATGTTCCCATGCCCAACCCGGGGGATAGGCATAGAAATGGTTTATGGTCTGGGCCCCAAGTTTTCTATCGATTGCCGCATGATAGCCAATCCAGAAATCAGGTTTTTCGGTGCCTTTTTTTTCAAACCCATTCAAAGCCAGTTGGTCCTCAACCGCATTCCTGATATGAGCATCCAGCAAAGGGTTATCGATTCGAGGGTCTCCGGTTTCCTTTTGTGGACCTGGGATCCAAGAAAAAGTTTTCAAACCCGAAAAGTTTGCCCAAGGATCGTAGTCTGAATAAATTTCTATCGTTGAACAGCCAAACAGGATTCCAAATAACATAAGACTGAACAAGCATTTCAAACGTTTCATTTTTCTCCTCCCAGCAAATATTAAAATCCCGTTCGTTTAGAATAGATCATACGTTTTTAAAGAGGTCGATGCAAGACAGAGCAATCCTTGTGTCTATAGGGATTAGGATAGGAAAAGAAATCAAATTTCGTTTTAATTCATTCTGGGTCTCCCCGGGTTGGAAATGGAACACCAACGGTATTTGATTCAAGGATCGGCCGGAGACCCTTCACCAAAAATCTTTCCACCCCTTCCATTGTTATTAGCAATGCATTCCAGGTTTCATCATAAGAAATTTTCCGGAGAAGGGCCATTCTTCGAATGGTTTAACCGTTTTTTTATAAATAGATTGGGGTGAATTTTTCCAACGAAAGACCTTTAACGGGCCTTTTCAGGGTTTTAGGGAGAGGTCGGAAAAAATGAAGCAGAAATACCCGGAAAAAACAAAATAAGGCCTAAGTGAAACTGGTTCTTTTGATTTTCGAGGATTGGTTTAAATCTACAACCCAACAAAAACTCTGATCCGAAGACCCGTTGATTTAGGTTAGAAAGGAAGACTTCTGGATATTGAAAACACTGTAGCCGTTCCTTTTGTGATTCCGCCGAAAATACCAAATCGGAGTGCAAGATTTTAATAGCCTTAAAATTTTTGAGGCCTTTTGCACTCCTCTGACTCACACTTAATATATATTGGCTCCAACCACAGCGGCCATTTGCATCATATCAATGGTTTGGCCTTCTTTTAGATTGGTTAAATCGGTCAGTTTTCCTGACTTGCTGGTAGATTTCGTATTCCTAAATATTGTGAGTAATTTTGGATCAGCCACAATAAATTTTCCACTGTTTTCTGGCTTTCCATTTTCAGTCTTTGTTTGAAGTTTATTTTCCTTTATGTAATCCCACAGTTTTTTAGTAATTTCTGTTCTGGGAAGCTCACTGGTCCCCAAAAATTCCGCCAAATCTTTTTTCAATTTCACTGCTTTTTTCAATCCTTTTTCTTCAGCCATTTTACACCCCTTATTAACCTGTTAAAATTTTTCATATGGTTTAAAAAACACAGAGATCTTATAAGATAGGAACACAAGAAACAACTAAAATTTTCAGAATATCTGATTTTTTATTCCAGATATTTCTAAACTGAGGATATAAGCCCTTCAATACACTTTAAAATATGAAACCTAAATAAATAAGTCAATCTTTCCGGGCATTCCGGGACAAGGACAGAGGTCTAGGTCCAGAGGAACCCAAAAAAAAGGGATAGTGCGCGAGGTGCCAGCTTTGACCCACAGCCAGTTCGGTTGAATTATCAGCGGATTTAGTGTTAGAATGTTTGACTTGCAATTGTTTCTAAACACAAAAGGGGGTGATAACGTTGGGAGAGAAAACGATCCGGAAAGAGAAAAAGAAGCCTAAAAAATCAAAACTTAACAAAGGGAAATCTAAATGACCTCCGAAGAGCAAATTGCGAGAATGACAAAGGCCATCAATGAAGCCATTAAAGTGATGGGAAACCGGTTCGGGTCCACGGAGGGAGATGTGGAGAGGGCCATTCAAGGGCTGAAAACCTCTCTCCTGAAGGACGCCCCGGTGGTTCCGCCAAAGGTCAAGGCTACCTAGGCGGAGTGGCCAGGAAACCGGATTGAAAAATAGGAAGTTATAGTTCCCTTATTTCGGTTTTCCAAGGCAAGGGGCGGGTTTTTAACCCTGACCAGGAATTTTGAAGTAATTCTTCCCTCAATGGTAAGGCAGGGATAAAAAGGGGGGGTAAATTTCCTTTCCCGCCCCAATTTTTTCAGCAAGTTAGGGCAAATCAGTTTTACCCTTCATTCCCAAACATTTCACCGCTTACGCTTTAATTGAGGCTTTGCCTCGACCGCCAAACCTTTGCCTCCCAGCGCTTTTCAGAATTTCCCCTTACTGCCCACCCATCACGTTATTTTGATTTTAAGGGGTTGGTTCTAACCTCCAACGTTTTACCTCCCTTGTTTTTCAAAGTTCCCTCCTATATATTTTGAAAAAAAACTGAAAACTCCTGGAATGAATCCGTGAAAATTGAGAAAAAAGAAAAAAAACTATTCCACGGGTAAAGGGGAAAGAGGAATTCCAGCTTGATCCCATTTCGATTAAGGCAAGAAGGTTTCCAAAAGCCTTTGCCGGGTGTTTTAAATTTGACAGTGGGTGATGGAGTTTTTATAATGAGGGCCGCTGTTTGAGGTAAGGATGTTTTAATAAGGGCGGAAACTTCCTAATAAAGAGCTAACCCAGTGAGCCTAGGAAATTTCTAAAAAATTCTGAATACTTACCTATACTAGATTCAATTTATTAAGTTCAATGGGGGTTCCTCTCTGGAAACCACTCGGGTCTCCCCTTTTTTAAGAAATCAAATCTCCATAGTTTTTATCATGAAAAGAGTTTAATGTCCTCCCCCCATCAAGGGGTATATCCCTTGGATTTAATGCTACAATTCGACAATGGAGGTTAAATGAGCGAGAAGGATGATTTAGGCAAAAATCCGTTTTTCGACAAAGGTCCTAATCTTATTATCGGAATGGTTGGGCTGATTGTCATTTATGCCCTGATTAGCTCCTCCTTTGAAATTATCGGTGCCGGGGAGAGAGGGGTTGTCTTTAGCAAGTTTGGAGGGGTCAAAGATAAGATTTTAAATGAGGGGTTACATTTTAAGATCCCTTTTATTGAGGATATCATCCAGGTGGATGTCAAGGTACAAAAGTCCGAAACCAATGCCACCGCAGCATCAAAGGATCTCCAGACCATCTCATCCACCATCGCTTTAAATTACCACATTGACCCAGCACAGGTGAATACGGTCTATCAAGATATTGGGGTTTTTTTCAAAGATCGTTTGATTGACCCTGCTGTTCAGGAATCCGTTAAGGCCGTAGCGGCTGAGTTTACTGCCGAGGAACTCATTACCCGACGCAGCGAGGTAAGTAAAAGGATAGAAAAAAACATGAAGACGCGGTTATTAGAATTTAACATTATAACGGATGGGTTCAACATCATTGATTTCTCTTTTTCGAGGGAATTCAATGCCGCAATCGAGGCGAAGCAGACAGCAGAGCAGCGGGCCCTGCAAGCGAAGCGGGATCTGGACCGGATCAAGATCGAGGCTGAGCAGAAGATCACCCGGGCCACTGCAGAGGCAGAATCACAGCGCATGCAAAAAGAGACAATCTCTGCAAATATTTTGCAACTGCGGGCCATTGAAAAGTGGGATGGTAGGTTTCCACAAGTAATCGGTGGAGAGATACCGTTTATTGACATGAACCAATTAACCCCAAAAAAGTAAAGAGAATAGAAACCAAAAATATAATTTCCTTCCTTTTTTATTCCCCGAATGAGAGTTTAAGAAAGACGAAGTACCCTCCAGCTCAGACGCATTCGGGGCGTTTTGGTCCGTGAGGAAATAAGCAGTAAGCCCGCCCCCCCCCAAACCAGCTTCTACTCCTTTTTAAAGTGAATGCATCAGTCATTTTGACCCTTTCATGACCTCTTCACAAACGAAGGGGCAAAATTTTTTTTCATTTCCCTATTGAAAATAAGAGGGTGCTGGCAAGGATTCTTGGAGAGAGCATGTGAGGGTTTTGGGTTCATAAATTTACACAGCGATTGTTTCAATAAAATGAGTTTCGTCTAGGGAGAGTCCTAAACGTTCAACTTGTAAATCCTCTTTCATGTGCCGCTCACTGCTTGTCCCCGTCAAGGGGAGTATCCCAATCTGCATAGCAAATCGAAAAATGATCTCCTCGGGACCTGTTCTTAAGCGTTTGGCCATAACCCCTATTTCAGGATTTCCCATTATTTTCCGGTTTGCCGTTAGAAGCGAAAAGCCTTGATAAATGATTTGATTGGCTTTGCAGATCTCCCTGATTTTTTTATCCCATCCTAGAAGGGCATAACACCTGTTCTGAACCACCATGGGTTTCATCGTGGCTGTTTCACATAGTTGTGTGAGTTGTCGTGCATTGACATTGCTGATGCCGATCATTTTGGTTTTTCCTGATCTATAGATTTCTTCCATTGCAGCCCAAACCTCCCAGTCCTCTTCGCCCAGTCCATCCTGCGAATAAGTCCCGTGTAATACATAGGAATCAAGGTAATCGGTATGAAGGTGTTTCAGGGAGCTATCAAAGGATTGGCCAACCTGAGTGGTAATATCGGCAGAGGCATCATAGGGTGTTCTATGGTCCTGGCCTTCGGCAGGTGTAAATTTGGTTTGCAAAAAAAGGGTCTCCCGCTTGATTCCTTTTTGATGGAGTGCGATTAGAGCCTCACCCACCAGGGGTTCATCGTAATGGATGATCTGATTTGCAGTGTCTATGGCTGTAAAGCCTGAAGAAACTGCCAATTGGACCAGTTGAGCAGTGGCTTCTTTCTTCCAGGCGGTTCCATATATAAAGGAAGGAATTTTTACGTTATTGTAGCTGGTATGTTCCATCATGCACTCATTGTGAATTACTTTAATCTAATGAGACGAAAAGGTTCAACCGGTCCTTCATACCCTTAACATTCCATCTCCCAGTCTTCAAAAATTAAAACCTGGGAATTAAGGATTTTGGAGAGCAAAAAAGTATAACCCAGAGGACTGCAGAAGGGAAATTCTAAATTTTTTGATGGACAGGCCCACCACACCGGGTTAAACTACACATAGTTTTGGGTAGAGGAACGGGCTTTGTTGAGGTTTTGGGGCTATTGCCCAACAAACAATTTCCATGATTTAATAATCGGTCATCTTTCAAAAATCAAAAAAAGGGGGTCATAATGGCAAAAGCAATTATGGAAACAAGCAAAGGAACCATCCATTTGGAGTTGTTCGATCAGGATGCTCCCAATACGGTCAAGAATTTTTCCAAGCTATCTAAAGATGGTTTTTATAAGGGACTTAAGTTTCACCGCGTGATTCAAAATTTTATGATCCAAGGGGGTTGCCCTCAGGGTACGGGAACAGGCGGCCCGGGTTATACCATAAAGTGTGAGATCAACACCCAGAAACATACTCCTGGAACCCTGTCCATGGCTCATGCAGGAAAAGACACCGGGGGAAGTCAATTTTTTATTACACATACCGCAACGCCACATCTGGATGGAGTACACACCGTTTTTGGGCGCACCCAAAATCTTGACGTGGTCAATGCCATAGCGCAGGGCGATGAGATCAAGTCGGTAACTATCGAGGAGTAAATCTAAATAAGATAAATTGCATGATTAAAAGACCTGACCCCAGGTTTAGAAACCAAAAAGAGAAAACCAACTCCTTCATCGTAAAACTTTATTTTTTTCATAGAGGAAAAGGTGATTAATCCTAGGAGTGTAAACTTCTTTGTCATTCTTTTTCCACCGGGTTTTTATAACCGCATCTATGACAGGCAGTGAATTCCTTCCTTGGGCCGTTATCATTCGCCCAAATTTTATTATTACTAAAAGAGGATATTCGAACCCTGTGCCCCTCCGTAATGCTTGACCCCTCAATGGGAATCGAAACAGTACCGAATTTTGCAATCCGATCCCCGATATATTCTCCTTCATCTCCAATGGCAATTCTTTTCCATTCTCGGCCCGTACCGGGCAATTTGAGAACTAACCCGGGACCGATTAACTTTTGGAACCGCCCCAGGACGATGACCGCAAACCGTTCATTTTCCTGAGTAATCTTAATTCCCGAATAAAGGAAAAGAGCAAGGACTATAAGTAATACCCAGTTTAGAAGGTTTTCCATTTTCTCCTCTTTTAAAGGTCCTTAAAGAATTTTCGGATCATTTTTTTTCCTTCTGCCATCTAATTTAATTATAATTATTAATTTAAATTCGTCTAGTTGAAGAAAAATTAAAGGGTTGGTAAGTAAGGGGAAATAATAGAGATCAACGTTTCAGGAAGTCCTTCTTATTTGGAATGTCTATAATACAAGTGGAGTAGGTAGATAGGAAAAAAGGGATTTCTGAAAGGATTGCTATCTAAAAAGACCCGATTATGACATGTTCCCTTTAAAGGCTTTAAAAGCCGAGCCCGCCGATTCACGAATTGATTTGCCATCCGTACCCGCCGCATCGCCCTTGCCGGTATCCTGGATCACCCCGGTTTCCACATCGACCTCGCGGGCGGCTGTGCGGGTTTGATTTCCCGCCTGCTGAATACAGCCGACGATCATCGTTTTAGCCCCGATAACCGTTCCTTCTTTGACACTCCCGTTGGAGATGTGATCGACAATGCAACTCATTGAGGGAAGGGTATCGCCATCGGCATTCAGGCGTATGTAAAAGCAGACCAACCCCGAGCTATTACGAAACACATATATAGAATCGGGGCGGGGTTTTAATCCTGCATCACGCATACCGTCGGCGATGGCCTGCTCAACGCCTTGCAATCCATTCACTGAACCACCGCTTTCACAACTGTATTGGGGGGGTTGGGGTGCCCTCCTCCTGACATCGATCCAAACCGATATTTCCTATGGTTCCGCATTCAAGTGCCCCTTTGACACCTCCGAACTGTGCGTTTCCGATAGACACACTTAGCACCAATACAAGAAGAACTCCAGCCATCTTTTTCGATAATTTTAAATTCATCTTATTACCTTACAAAACCAACCAGGAAGGTGTGAGGACCTTGTATTTTATTGAAAATATCTGCAACGCAAAGGTTCACTTGATGGTCCCCACGGGATCATAAGATTAACTTTCCTCGTTCCCAATGTCAATCCTGTTAATCATGAAAGAAAACTTAAAGAAGCTTTTGAATTAAGCCCATTTTCCTGGAGGTCGGGGTTTGGAAAAAAATATCAAAATTTTAAATGGAGCATAAAACCGTTGGGGTCTGCTGGGGCAGTTCCTATCAAGGGTTTAACATAAAAAGGGATCCCTTTCAGTTTAAATTTTTCCCAAGCTCCTGCTAAAGCGTATCCTGAGAAATACCCTATTTCCCACCCTGCATCACTTCATAGGGCCTGTGTTTGTTTTCCACAATTCGGCCGGTGCCAGTTAGAAAGTCGGCCAATTGAAATGGAATGGCATACCCCAAGCCGTATCGTTTATGAACGGTGCCGCCAGGGCAGCGGTGCCGGAAGCATGGCCGGAAGGAAAACTTGAATCATACCGTCCGTCAGAACTTCCATCGGGGCGGTCAGAAATGATGACCACTTTTAAGGTTAAAGTCAACAAGCTGCTTAAAATAGCCCCATTGCTTGTTAAAAGTCCAAATTCTCTAATGCTGTTTTTTTTTAGGCTGAGCCCCAATCAATAGATTCCTGCCTGGGGTATCCCCCGGCTTATCCATTTGCCGTAATTATCACCTTCCGAAAAAGGTTTCTAAAGGGCTGGATTAAATCAAACCAAAGGTTAAAAAAGATTTTTGGGGGAGTTGGGTGATGTGATGGGTGAGGTCGGTTTTTTAAAAAACTCAAAATGACAGGGGTCTTCAAAAGGAAGGCCATTTCTTTTATGGATAGCGTTATGACCTGACTAAAGGAAGCCATTTAGAAATGATCCGGGCCCATTTTGCCCCCTTGGTTTATTGGGAGGCGATGAGACGCTGTACAACCTGGAATTCCAGGAAATTTTTAACAATTGCCCTTTTTGGCCTGACCCGGTGGGCAAAAATGACCGGAGCTTTTTTCCGAATTCTCATCTTTAACTTCCACGCCAACCCCTCCGATTTTCCCTTTGACCTGGGTGATCTGGCAGGCGGAGAGTGAAAGTACGAAAAACGCAGTTAAAAACAGATTAATGATTCGCATCGGACCTCTCTCGGTTTTAAAAATTTAACATCCTATTTTGGGACTTTTTCCCCAGTCATTTAATGAATATATCTGAATCAGGTTTTTGTCAAACCGGTCTTTCTTCGTTCACCCCAACGTTTTTTCTCTCTTTATTCCCTAAGCCAATCCGTTATAATCCCCTGGGATCATTGAATAATGGGTGATTGTTTTAAGTCATTTTTTAACAGGGTTGGGCTATTGGGCCTCCGGAGGAAAACATGCACAAAAAAAAACATTCCATATTTTAGAATCTGGAACTGTTCACGGTGCTTGGAGAAAAGGCCATGACCGGGGAAGCACTCGGTAAGGCTCTGGGGCTTCATCCCCGGGGCATCTGGGACTTTTTCGATACGCTGGTAGCCCTCGGATTCTTGGATCGTGATGGGGACGGGCAAAAGGGTCTTTATCGTAACACGGAAGCGACGGGGAATTTTTTAAACAAGAACAGTCCGGCTTACATCGGAGGATTCCTGGAAATGGCCAACGCCCGATTATTCCGGTTTTGGAACGACCTGGGTTCTGCGCTTAAAACAGGGAAACCCCAGAACGAGATCAAACACAGTCAAAAGGCCATGTTTGAAGAATTGTATGCCGATCTCCCGCGCCTGGAGCAGTTCATGGGCGCCATGAAAGGCATCTCCCGGGGAAACTTTACGGCGCTTGCGGAAAAGTTCGATTTTTCAAAATATAAGACGCTCTGCGATGTGGGCGGTGCCACCGGTCTTCTCTCTACCGTCGTGGCCCAAAGGCATTCTGAAATCCGCTGTCTGTCCTTCGATCTTCCGCCGGTGGAAGGGATTGCGAAGAAAGCGATAGAAAAAGCCGGCGTATCCCAACGGGTCAAGACGGTTTCTGGAGATTTCTTTAAGGACCCACTTCCGAAAGCGGACGTGATTACGATGGGCATGATTCTGCACGACTGGAATCTGGAAAAGAAAAAACAACTCATCCGTGCCGCTTACGAGGCACTTCCGGACAACGGTCCTTTCATCGCCGTGGAGAATATCATCGATGATGCTCGCCGCCAAAATGCCTTCGGGATGCTCATGTCGCTGAATATGTTGATCGAATTTGGAGATGCCTTCGATTTCACCGGAGCGGATTTTAACGCATGGTGCCGGGAGGCTGGATTCCGCCGATTTGAGCTGATTCATCTGGCGGGGCCTTGCAGTGCGGCAGTTGCCTATAAATAATTGGACTTAAACTTAAGGGATGGGCTTTGTTAAAAATATTTTTGTGATTAGAAGCCCCAATATTTTATTGGCTTTCAAGAGCGACCGCATGTGTATCTCACGTAAAGACTCAGAGTGTGTTAATCCCCAAGCTAACGGAACCCCTCTAAAAGCAAATATTTTCAAAGTTTTTATACCTTTCTTACCTTGAAAAAACTCAATTTTTTCCAGTGGGGCCACCTGTCTCAACCTCCAGGTTTGTTTAGTCGCAAAATGTCACACCAATAAACATGCGCGATCTACCAAAAGGTTTGTCCCCTTTTATAACTATATGTTTTATTGTGTTAAAAAAACATTTTGATCAATGATTTAATAAAGGGCACGCCTTTTGTATTTACTTATTGTTAACAACAGTGTAAGGAATTTTAGATTGGGAAAAATCCAATTGTAAGCTTATAACTCCGGGGATCCATTTATAGGGAAAAAGACAAAAAAAACAGTAGAAAAGGAGATTTAGCCATGAACAAGAAAAAAGAGAAGAAAGGAAGGACCCTTGCTCCGTGGAGGCGGCCGTTATCTGAAGTGACTTCTCGGGAAAGAGAAATGGAAGAACTGTTTGAGGATTTTTGGAAAAGACCTTTTGGGAGGTTCCCCTTTAGTCTGAGCTGGCCTTGGAAGCGCGGCCCATGGAGTGAGGTCGGTTTTACAGGTCCCGCTGTGGAGATCTTTGAGGAAAAGGGAGATGTGGTCGTAAAGGCGGAGCTTCCAGGAATGAAGAAAGAGGACATTGATGTTAACATTACCGAAAATTTTATCACCCTAAAAGGGGAGAAGAAAAAGGAGGAGGAGAGAAAAAAAGAAGGTTATTACTACTCCGAATGCTCCTTTGGGTCCTTTGAACGAACCATCGAAATCCCCAGGGAGGTTCAGATTGACAAAGCCCGCGCGACCTTTAAAGAGGGGGTCTTAGAATTAAGATTGCCTAAAACCGAAGAAGCGAAACGCAAAGAAGCAAAAATTAAGATTGAATAAGAACACCCCATAGAAAGTTAGCAGATAAAAGAAACCTCTTTTTGACTTTCCGGCTAGTTGTTCCTAAAGGTCGGGGGGTTTATTAAAAAGAGGATATGTTGTAGTCAAATTCATTCTTCCCTTCAGGCAGGGCGGTTTCCATGGAGACGAAAGAGTCTTTTTTGTTAAAAAGGGGAACCGTTTTTTTTCGCTTGAGGGAAACAGGAAATGGAGAGCGTAAATGCCAATATATGAATACCGGTGCGAGGAATGTGATAAGGTTTTCACTGTGGCCTTGTCTCTTTCCGAAAAAAATAAAATTGTCGTTCAATGCCCGGGTTGCAACAGCAAAAAAGTGAAACAACTCATTACCTCTTTTCAGGTTAAAACGGAAAGTAAAACCTAGAGATGGCCAAGGGGTTCTGGAACCCCTAAAGGGGGCTTTTGAATTGAAACAGTGAACAAAGAACGTACAGTGAAACGCTCTTCAGACATTTGAAAGGGGAAAAAAATGAATCATCGAACGGGAGTTATGTTAAAAATGGTTATGGTTTTGGGTATTTTGATGTTTGCCGCGGCATGTGCCGGACCTGGAGCCCTCCAGCAGGATGACAGGGATCTCCTTCAGGAGGCAATTACCTCATCCAGACAAGTCAATTCGGCTGCGAAAAAGGTAGAGTCCGATGCAAACAGGGCCGAAACCGCGGCCAACCGGGCAGAATCAGCCGCAAAACGTGCGGAGTCTGCCGCAACCCGGGCGGAATCTGCGGCCATGCGGGCAGAATCCTCTGCGGAAAGGGCTAATCAAGCCGCCCAAAAAGCTGTAAAATCTTTCGAGCTTCAACAAAAAAAGTAGTTTTATTATCTTTGGATGAAAATTATCCGGAAATTAAATGAGGAAGGCCATTGTTTTTGGTGATGGCCTCCTGAAGGGTCTTTGGGTCCAACTGGAAACCCAGGTTGATTTCTTTTATCTTCGAGAGAGCAGCATGGTAGAGCTTTTGGGGTTCCAAGTTATTTTTATGGACCTGGATATAGAGACCGCCATTTTTAAATCCCACTTTAAGGGGCTGGTTGACAATTTCAACCCGTAATCCTCTGGCAGTTTGATCGAAAAGCCATGGCATATCTTCGGGGTAGAGCCGTATACAGCCCCGGCTAATCTTTCTTCCTACACCCCAAGGCCGGTTAGTCCCATGGATTCCATAGCCGGGAACTGAAAGTTGAAGCCAATATCCCCCCAAGGGATTTTCCAGACCTAGAGGTATCACTTGTGGTAACGAAGGATCTTCACGTCTTGCCGATGCAGGAGGAAACCAGGATGGATCTTTGAGTTTATCGGTAATCCGGAAGACACCTACCGGGGTGGAGAGCCCCTCTCGGCCGATTCCAATGGGAAAGGTTTTCACCATCTTCAATCCTGCGGCTTCAAAGAAATAATATAGCCTTAATTCGGCGATATTGATCACAATCCCTTTATCCTCCGCATCTGGGAGGATCCAGACGGTGGGAATAATCAGCGGGGTGCCCTTTGGAGGTAACCAAGGGTCTATTTCAGGGTTAACACTGAGCAGTTCAGAAAAACCCAATCCGAAGAACCGGGCGATTTCATGAAGAGATTCATTGTTTTTAACTAAATACGATTGTGGAAACCCAATAACGGTTTCCTCGGAGATTTGATAAGAATAAGCACCCCCTCTGGTGGATGAATAGGATGTTGGGTCTTGGGGTTGGTTTTCAACGCCATAGCAAAAACCTTTCACTAATAACAAGGAGGTCAATAGGGTTACCCATTTTTTAAACATAAACTTTGAAACACATTCCGGTTCTTACTAAAAAGGTTTTCAAGGGCATTATTGCAGTTTAGGAGAATTTTCGGTTTAAGGTATAAAAAGTAAAAGGACACAATAAAAATGAGCTTTTTTTTGTGGTCAATAAAAAGGGGGTTTCAATCATTAAAAATAAGGCTCATCGTGGAAGTGAGTGGGTAAATTTTGTCATTACCCGTCTGTCCGGCGGGCACTTGCAGGCAGGGGAAAGCGAAAATCCAGGCCCTTCCCGTCATTCCCGCGAAACCTGTCCTCGAATGCCTCTATCGGGGAGCGGGAATCCAGAAGATGTTGATTTTAAGGAGC
>Ga0256865_1000127_pt1 | contig 27128 bp, 26 predicted proteins | sample RVTome_14_FD_187337 | JGI IMG/M metagenome (GOLD analysis project Ga0256865, IMG submission 187337) | Soil microbial communities from uranium-contaminated site in the Upper Colorado River Basin, Wyoming, United States - RVT145D125 HiSeq ... | reverse complement strand
CTTTCCCTTTTTGTCCTGGACTCCGAACTCCTTTTCCTCGTAGCTCGGCTTGACGCCGCGCACATTAGGCTCGATCCAGATTTGCAAGAGATGCACGCGCTCGTCGCGCGAGGGGTTGAACTCGCTGTGCTGCACGCCCGTGCCGGCGCTCATGCGCTGCACGTTGCCGGGGCGGATGATGGAGCCGTTGCCCATGCTGTCCTTGTGCTCGAGCGCGCCCTCCAGCACGTAGGTGATGATCTCCATGTCGCGATGGCCGTGCGTGCCAAAGCCCATTCCGGGCTGGACCTTGTCATCGTTGATGACACGCAGCGGCCCGAACCCCATCTCCTGCGGGTTGTAGTAATCCGCAAATGAAAACGTGTGCCAGGTGTCGAGCCACCCGTGGTTCGCGTGGCCCCGCTCGTGCGCTTTTCGTACCGTCAGCATTCCTGTCTCCTTTGCTTGAAAACCCACCCTCACCCTACCCTCCCCCTGAGGGGGAGGGTGTCTTGTGCGGCTGGCTCTCCTCATGCCTCCACCGGTCGGACGTGCAGCGTCAGGCGCCGTCCGCGCCGAAGCACGGTCAACGGGACCATCTCGCCCAGCCTCTCTTCCGTCAGATAGCGGTGCAGGTCATCAAAGCCCGCGACGGCGTGCCCGGCGAATGCGACGATGATATCGCCGGGCTCGACGCCCGCCACACCCGCCGGCCCTCCGCGTTCGACCGAGACCACCTGAAGGGCTTCGTCGCGCGGCAGATCATGGTGCCTCACCATGCGTCGCGGCAGCACGATGTTCTGACCGGCAAGCCCGAGTCGCGCGCGCCGCACGCGCCCGTGCTTCAGCAGCTGCGCGATGGTCACCTTCGCTGTATCGATCGCGGTCGCGAAGCAGATGCCCTGTGCCGGCAGGATGACGGCCGTATTGACACCGATGACGTCGCCGCTCGAGGAAACGAGCGGACCGCCCGAGTTGCCCGGATTCAACGCCGCGTCGGTCTGAATGACGTCGTCCATCAATCGACCGTTCTGCGAGCGCAGCGAGCGCCCGAGCGCGGAGACGACGCCGGCCGTCACCGTGCACTGGAAGCCGTACGGATTGCCGATCGCGACGACAAGCTGGCCCACGCGAAGGGCGCGCGACTCGCCGAGGTTCACTGCAGGAAGCTTGTGCCCCGCCACCCGCACGACCGCAAGGTCGGTATCCGGGTCGTCGCCGATCACATCCGCGTGAAAGCGCTGCCCGTCGTTGAGCGCAGCTTCGATGGCAATGGCCCCCGATACGACGTGGCTGTTCGTGATGATGAGTCCATCCGGCGTGAAGATGAAGCCCGAGCCGCTGCCCCCGATCTCCTGCGCTGTTTCACGTCCCCGCGCATCGCGCGCGCGAACCCGGCGCCGCACGTCGAGGCGCACGACAGCCGGCCCCACCGCTTCGACCGTGGCGGTCACCGCGCGCGAATAGGCGTCAAGCAGCTCGCGGTCGGTGGAAGACCCTGCATCCGTTGAGGAATTGGGCTCGCCTGGAGAGCGATCGAGCGCGGGAACGCCGGCAAGCCAGAATGGGACTGGCGCGTTCATTACCCCGATATTGGGGCGGACCTAGAACAATCAAGGATGAAGGATGAAGGATGAAGGCGGAAGGAGGACAGCGATCAGCCTAGTGACCAGTGACCGGTGACCCGTAAGGTGAATGGCGAAAGCAACACAGACAGCCGGGTTTGCGTCCTATTTCATCCTTCATCCTTCATCCTTCATCCTTCTGCCTCCGGCCGCTCAGGCCTTGGCGGCAGGGGCACCGGGCGGCACGGCGGCGGCACCGCCGGCGCCTTCTTCTACGATGCGCTGCCGGTCGCCGACGATGTAGGTATAGGCGACCGGGATGACGAAGAGCGTGAAAAGGGTTCCGATCGCGGAGCGCGACTCGGCGCCCGCGCCGGTCGCGACCGCGAGTGGAACCGCGCCGAGCACGGTCGCAGCGCTCGTCATGAGGATCGGCCGCAGGCGCCGCGCGGAGGCGTCGGCCACGGCCTGCACCTTCTCCATTCCGCGATCGCGCAGCTGGTTCGTGAAATCGACGATCAGGATGCCGTTCTTGCTGATCAGGCCGATCAGCATGACGAGCCCGATCTGGCTGTACACGTTGAGCGACACGCCCATCAGCGTCATCGTCGCGAGCGCGCCCGTGATCGCGAGCGGCACCGTCAGCATGATGACGAGGGGACCCCGGAAGCTCTCGAACTGGGCGGCGAGCACGAGATAGATGAACGCGAGCGCGAGCGCGAAGATCACCCACAGCTCCTGCCCGGACTCGCGGAACTCGCGCGACTGGCCGTCGAGCGCGGTCTGGAACTGCGGCGGCAGGACTTCTCCAGCGGTCTTCTCGAGAAAATCCAGCGCCTCTTCCAGCGCGTAAGGGGGGTTCACTCGCGCCGAGATGATCGCGGCGCGCAGCCGGTTGAAGTGGTTGAGCTCCTTGGGCGCCACCGTCTCCGTGACCGTCACCAGGTTCGCGAGCTGGTTGAGCCGCCCGTCGCTGCCGCGCACGTAGATCGAGGTGAGGTCATCGGGCTGGCGACGGTCCTTGTCCTCGAGCTTCACGATCACGTCGTACTGCTTGCCCTCGCGCTTGAAGCGCGTCACCTGCCGGCCCCCGAGGAGCGTCTCGAGCGTGCGCCCGATGTTCTCGACCTCGACCCCGACCGCGGCCGCCTTGTCGCGCTTGATGTCGACCGAGAGCTGCGGCTTGTTGAGCTTGAGATCGGAATCGACGTTCGCAAGCCCGGGGAAGGCGCGCGCCTTTTCCATCAGCGCTTCCACGACGCGATCGAGCTCCTCGTAGGACGTGCCCTGCACGACGAACTGCACCGGCGGATTGCGGAAGCTCTGCCCGAGCGAGGGCGGGTTGATCGGGAAGGCCATCACGCCCGGCATCTGCGCGAACATCTTCGGCGCGAGCGACGCCGTGATCTCCTGCGTCGAGCGGCTGCGCTCGCTCCAGTCCTTCAGACGCACGAAGGAGAGCGCGAAGTTGACGGGATTGGGCCGGTCGAGGCCCGGCGCCACTACGACGAAGTAGGATGTGATCTCGGGCACCTGGCTGTAGATCTCCTCCCAGATCCTCGCGTAGCCGTCGGTGTAGTCCATCGTCGCGCCTTCGGGGGCGACCATGATGCCGATGAAGAAGCCGCGGTCCTCGAGCGGCGAGAGCTCGGATTTCAGCGCCTTGAACAAGAGGCCGCCGCCGACTGCGACGGCGACGAACACCGCGATGATCACCGGCCGGTGCGCGAGGCTCCAGGCAAGCGCGCGCTTGTATCCGGAGGCGAGCCCCTCGAAGAAGCCCTCGAGCGCGTTGTAGACCCGCCCGTGCGAGGGCTGATGGCGCAACAGCTTCGAGCACATCATGGGCGTCAGCGTGAGCGCAACGAAACCCGATACCACCACCGCGGAGGCCACCGTCAGCGCGAACTCCGTCAGCAGCTTCCCCGTGTTGCCGGTCGAGAAGGCGAGCGGGGCGAAAACGGCCGCCAGCGTGATCGTCATCGCCACCACGGCGAAGGAAATCTCCCTCGCGCCGCGGAACGCCGCCTGCAGGGGCTTCATGCCCTCCTCGATGTGGCGATGAATGTTCTCGAGCACGACGATCGCGTCGTCCACGACGAGCCCGATCGAGAGCACGATGCCGAGGAGCGTCAGCACGTTGATGGAAAATCCCATGATCCAGATGAGGAAGAAGGCGCCCACCAGCGACACGGGGATCGTCACGAACGGGATGATCGTCGCCCGTCCCGAGCGCAGGAAGAAGAAGATCACCAGCACCACGAGCGTCAGCGCCTCGGCCATCACGGTGTAGACCGACGTGATCGAGCGCTCGATGAACACCGACACGTCGAACGCCACCCCGATATCCATGCCGGGGGGCAGGCTCTCGCGAATTTTCGGGAGCTCGTTCTTGACGGCCTGCGCGACAGCCAGCGTATTCGCGGTCGACTGCTTGACCACGCCCAGCCCGACGGCCGGCTTGCCGTCCACGCGCACGATGTTGCGCTCGTCCTGCGGGCCAACCTCGGCGCGCCCGACGTCACTCAAGCGCACCGGGTAGCCGTTGACCTCGCGGATGATGAGCGCGTTGAACTGCCCGGGGGTGCGGAGATCGCTCTCGGAGAGCACCGTGAATTCCCGCTGGCGGCTCTCGATGCGGCCGGCGGGCACTTCCACGTTCTGGCGGCGCAGCGCGTCTTCCACGTCCTGCGGCGTCAGCGCGTAGGCCGCGAGCCGCTCGCGGTCGAGCCAGATGCGCATCGCGTAGCGGCGCTCGCCCCCGATGATGACGCTCGCGACGCCGGTCAGCGTCTTCAGCCGGTCGGCCACGAAGCGGTCCGCGTAGTCCGAAATCTCGAGGGCGCTCGCGCGGTCGGAGAAAAGGCGCAGCCACATGATCGCCTGCGCATCGGCCTCCACCTTGGCGATGATCGGCTCCTCGACCTCGTCGGGCAGCCTGCCGCGCGCGCGGGAGACGCGGTCCCGGACGTCGTTGGCGGCGGCATCCGGATCGCGGTCCGAAACGAATTCGACCGTGATCTGGCTCACCTCCTCGCGGCTCACCGACTTGAGCATCCTCACGCCCTCGATGCCGGAGATGCTGTCCTCGAGCGGCTGGGTGACCTGGCTCTCGATCACCTGCGGGCTCGCGCCCTTGTAGACAGTGCGCACGGAGACGACCGGAGAGTCGATCTTCGGGTACTCGCGCACGGTGAGGCGCAGGAACGAGATGATCCCCACCAGCACGATGAGGAGGCTCATCACCGTGGCGAGGACGGGACGTTTTATGCAAAGTTCAGGTAAAAACACGGAAGATCAAATGATGAATGATGAATGCGGAATGATGAATTACCGCCTGCGCTTGGCGGTCCGAACACTCGCCACGAAAATGGCCGCAAGCTCGCCAGCTTCCTGAATTAGCGGGTGAACGCGTTCTGCGTCTCTGATTACTCCGGAGTCGATGAGTAACTCGAGCCAATATTGAGTTTCTTCAACCTCCTGTAATGACCCTTCAACCTTACTCACAAAGTCCGCCACGGATTTCGCGCGGGTGGCTTCGCGATACTGCGCCCCAACGGATGTGCCCGAACGCAACATCTGTCTACCTATTACCTGTGCTTCTATCGACCTTGGCAAACGCGAATAAAGGCGAATCATTGCTATCGCAAACCTCTTGGTTCTCTCCGCCAGATCTGCTCCACGTCGCCTATTCATCATTCATCATTCATCATTCCGCATTCATCATTTCGTCGCGGCAGTTTCCGGCTTGTCAGCCAGAATCTTGACGGACACACCCGGCTTCAGCTTCAGCTGGCCGTCGATGACGATGCGCTCGCCGGCGACAAGGCCCCTGGCGATCTCGACTTCGCCCGTGCGCCGCGCGCCAAGCTCCACCCTGGAGAGCACCGCCTTGCCGTCGACGATGCGGTACACGAAATAGTCGTTGCCGCGCGGCACGATCGCCTGCTCAGGAACGAGCAGCGCGTCCTTGCGCTCACCCAGGACGAGCGAAACTCGTGCGAACATCCCCGGCTTGAGACGCACATCGGGATTGGGAACGTGAGCGCGCAGCAGAACGGTGCGCGTCTGCTCATCGACCGCGGGTTCGACCGCGTAGATCGCCCCGTTGACCGTCTCGCCAGGATAGGCATCGACGCGGACCTGTACCGGCTGCTCGGGCCGGATCCGCCCCAGATAGAGCTCAGGGACACGGAAGTCGAGCTTGAGCGTGCCGATGCCCTCGAGCCGCGCGATGTCCTGGCCCGCCTTCACGTACGCGCCGGGGCTCACCTGGCGCAAACCCGCCACGCCCTCGAACGGCGCCAGGATCGTCATCTTCTCGAGGCGAGACTGCACCTCGGCCAGCCGCGCGACCGACTGGTTGAGATTCTCGCGCGCGACGTCGAGCGCCTCGGCGCTGATGAAGTTCTTCTCCGTCAGCTCCTCGGCGCGCTTCAGGCGGTTGCGGTTGAGTGTCGCCTCCGCCCGGGCGGCCGCGAGCTGCGCCTCGGTCTCCGAGGCGTCCAGCGACACGAGCTTCGCGCCCTTCTTGACGAGCTGACCCTCGTCGAAATGGATTTGCGAGATCCGCCCGTCGCGCTCCGGGCGAATCATGACCGACTCGTTCGCGAGCAGCGAGCCGACGGCGCTTACGTCCTCGATGATCGTGCCCGTGCGCACGGTGCCCGCCTTGACCGGCAGGGCCCGCGGTTCACCCTTGCCGGGGGCCGCCACTTCTGGCGCGGCCGAAGGCGCGGTCGAGCGCTTCCAGTAGAGGCCGCCCGCCACGAGTACCGCCACCGCAAGGATCAGCAGAACGAAACGCTTCATGAGCCCGCCAATGGGCGCTAAGGCACGGAAATGTTGAGGATTTTACCCTCACTCAGACAGTGCCGTCAGGAAAAGATTCGCCGCAACGCGCGATGCATGGCGAAAGGACGAACCTTGAACCGCCATGACGCCAAGGCCGCCAAGGATTTTTTACAGGATCAAGAACCGGACCAACTCCGGTTACTGGTCACCGGTCACGGGTCACGATTCTCCGAGAGCGGCTTGCTGCTCGGCGACCTCTTTGTGGACCTGCGCCATGTCGAGGGCGCGCGCCTGCTCGATGACGCTTTCCAGGCCCTCGCCCGGAAGCGCACCGGCCTGCGCGAACACGATGATGTTCTCCCGCAGCAGCAGGACAAACGGGATCAACCGTATGGCAAATGCCGCGGCAAGCTCCTGCTGCTCGTCGGCGTTGACCTTCGCGAAGACGATGTCGGGATGCTTTTCGGAGGCCACGTCGAACACCGGCGCAAAACCCCGGCACGGCCCGCACCACGGCGCCCAGAAATCCACGATCACCATCGGATTTGTGGTGACCGTCTCCTCGAAATTGTCCTTGGTCAGTTCTATTGTCGCCATCGGCTCCAGTCCCAATGATGAATTATGAATGATGAACGATGAATGGCAACCCGAGGGCACAATCGAAACTCCGCCGCTCATTCATCATTCATCATTCCGCATTCATCATTCCGTTAAGCCGCACGTCAGTGCAGCTTCACGCGGGGCTCGGTGCGGCGCGTGATGAGCCGCGCCAGCGTGTCGAAAAGCGTTTTTGCAAATCCGTGGAGCGCGTAGAGGTGCAGGTTGTAGAGCGACACGTACATCAGCCGCGCGAAGAGCCCCTCGATGAAGATGCTGCCACCGAGCAGCCGCCCCATCAGGTTTCCGACCGTCGAGTACTCGCCCAGGGACACGAGCGATCCGAAATCCCTGTAGCGGTACGGACGCAGCGGCGCGCCCGCGAGGCGCCGCTTCATCATCTTCGCAAGATGCGTGGCCTGCTGGTGCGCCGCCTGCGCGCGCGGCGGAACGCATCCCTCACGCCCCGGCCACGGGCAGCAGGCGCAGTCGCCCAGCGCGAAGACATCGGGATCGCGCGTCGTCTGGAGCGTTTCGAAGACGACGAGCTGGTTGATGCGGTTCGTCTCGAGGCCGCCGATGTCCTTGAGGAAATCCGGCGCCTTGATGCCGGCGGCCCATACCACGAGCTCGGCCGGAATTTTTCTCGCGCTGGCGGTCAGCACTCCATCGGCGGTGACCTCCGTCACGCGCTCGCCGGTCAGCACGCTCACTTTCAGTCCGCGCAGCAATTCCTCCGCCGCCTCCGAGACGCGCTTGGGCACCACGGGCAGGATGCGCGGCGCCGCCTCGATCAGCGTCAGCTTCACATCCCTTTCCGGATCGATCTTCTCGAGACCATAGGCGACCAGCTCGCGCGTGGCGTTGTGCAGCTCCGCGGCAAGCTCGACGCCCGTCGCGCCGGCGCCGATGATCGCGACATTGAGCTGCTCCGGCCGCAGCGCGTGTTGCTGCGCGTTGGCGCGTATGCAGGCGTCGATCAGGCGGCGATGGAAGCGCCGCGCCTCATCCGGTGTATCAAGGCTGATGGCAAACTCGCGCGCGCCGGGCGTGCCGAAGTCGTTGGTTCGGCTTCCGACCGCGATGACAAGCGTGTCGTATTCGATCTCGCGCCGGGGTATCAGCTCGCGCCCGTCCTCGTCGAGGGTCGGGGCAACGGCGACGATGCGCCGTGCGCGATCGAGTCCTTCGATGCTGCCCAGCTGAAACTGAAAATGGTGCCAGCGCGCCTGCGCAAGGTAATCGAGCGCGTGGTGGTCCATGTCCATGGTCCCTGCGGCAACTTCGTGCAGGAGCGGCTTCCAGAGGTGCGTGCGAGCGTGGTCGATCAGCGTCACGCGCACCCGCTTCCTGCGTCCAAGCGTGTCGCCCAGGCGCGTGGCGAGCTCGAGCCCGCCGGCACCGCCGCCGACGATGACGATGTGGTGAAGACTTGTCACCCTATTGTGTTTCAGGCTTCCCGGGGCGTCGCCGCGCTCTGCTGCAGGAGCCTGAGCATCGCCGCCGCCTTGTCGAACGTTTCCTGGTATTCGTCTTCCAGCTGCGAATCGGCGACGACCCCGCCGCCGGCCCAGAAACGCACGACGCCGCCCGAGTGCACGAGGGTTCGGATCGCGATGTTGAGATCCATGCGGCCGTCGAACCCGATATAGCCGATCGCGCCGCAGTAGACGCCCCGGCGCTGGGGCTCCAGCTCCTCGATGATCTGCATCGCGCGCAGCTTGGGCGCGCCCGTGATCGATCCGCCGGGAAAGCAGCCGCGCAGCAGGTCGAGTGCATCACGCCCCGCGCGCAGCTCGCCCGTCACGGTGCTCACCAGGTGGTGCACGGTAGGGAAACTCTCCACTTCGAAGAGCCGCGGCACCCTGACCGTGCCGGGCGCGCAGTTCTTCGAGAGATCGTTGCGCAGGAGATCCACGATCATCACGTTCTCCGCCCGGTCCTTCTCCGAGAGCCGCAGCGCCTCGGAGCGCTCGGCATCGAGCCGCGCATGCCCCGCGCGCGGGCGCGTGCCCTTGATGGGCTTCGTCTCGACGCGGCCGTCTTCCACCTTGAGGAAGCGCTCCGGTGACGCGCAGAGAATTTGCGCGTAGGGTGTCGTGAAGTAGGCGGAAAACGGCGCCGGATTGATCACTCGCAGCGCCTGGTACGCGAGCCAGGGATCCCCACTGGCGCCCGCCGCGAAGCGCTGCGCGAGGTTGACCTGGTAGCAGTCGCCGTCGTGGATGTAGCCGCGGATGCGCCGAAACGCGCGCGCATACTGCTCGTGCGTCAGGTTGGACGCGACCGGCGTGACAATCCGGAAGGGCGCGCGTGACTTCTCGGCCGGTGCCGCGCGGAAGCGCTCGAGGAGGCTGTCCCACTTGAGATCCGTGTCCGGGTCCCGTCCCTGCCCGACGAGCCAGGACCGGCGCTCGCGGTGGTCGACCACCACGGCCCAGTCGTAGATGCCGATCGCCATCTCCGGGATGCGCTCGGCGTCCTCGGCAGCCGCGGGAAGCTGCTCGATGCGGCGCGCAAGGTCGTAGCCGAAATAGCCGATCGCGCCTCCGCCGAAGGGCAATGCGCTCGCGCACGAGGGATCGGGGCCGAGCGCGCGCCGCACGAGCGCGAAAGGATCCTCGCGCGAGAGCTCGATCGTGTCGGCGTAGATCTCGGTGAGCGGCCCGCGCGTGACGAGCCGTACATAGGGCTCGGCGGAGAGTATGTCGTAGCGCGACTGCGCGGGATAATGCCGGCCGCTGTCGAGGAACACCGCCCACGGAGAATCGGCGATCGCCTCGAAAAGGCGCGCGCTGTCCGGCTGGTAGGGAAGCTCCGAGAAAAGCGGCGGAAACATACCGCATTTTACCCTTAATGCCGAAGTGCGATGTCCGGGCGCGCGTGCGCGCTGGCGGCAGAGTTATAGTACGGCAGGAGGGAGGCGATATGCCCAGGAGACCGACGAGCGTGAAGGGGCGACGTGCACGCAAGGTGCGCGACCTGGTGAGCGCCGAGGAGTGGCAGCTGCGCTGCGAGCTCGCGGCCGCGCACCGGCTGATCGCGCATTTCGTCTTCGTCGACATGACCTACAACCACATCTCCGCCCGCGTGCCCGGCGAGCCGCGGCACTTCCTCGTCAAACCCGACAACCAGTTCATGGAGCAGGTGACGGCGTCGAGCCTTGTGAAGTACGATGTCCACGGCAAGCAGGTCATGGAGTCCCCGTACAAGGCGAGCCCGGCGGCCTACAACCTGCACGCTGCGGTCATGAAGGCGCGCCCCGCGATCCAGGCGGCGATCCATACCCACTCGCCGGCCAATCTCGCGGTGTCTGCCCAGAAGTGCGGGCTCCTTCCCATCACGCAGCAGGCGATGCGCTTCTACGACCGGATCGCCTATTACCCCAACGAGGTCGATGACACCACGCGGGAGGGCAGCGACCGCGTGGCCGAGGCGCTCGGCGACCGGTGGGTCATGATTCTCGAGAATCACGGCGCGCTGGTGTTCGGCACGACGCTGCCCGAGGCCTATATCTACCATCATTTCTTCGAGCTGGCCTGCCGTGCACAGGTCGGCGCCCTCAACGGGCGCGCGGAACTCATCGTGCCCGCATCCGAAGTGTGCGAGGAGCGCGCGCGAAAATTCGGACGCGTCGGCGTTTACGACTCGAAGAGCCGCGACTGGGTCGCGGCAATGGCGCTGGTGGAAAAGCTTCATCCTGATTACAAGCAGTGATACCTACTCGCGGAGATGCGGAGAGAAACGGAGTCGGTCCGCGACGTGTGTCTAGTCGGGTGCCGGAGTCAGCATAAGCAGAACCTGTTGGCGCCTGTTGCTGCTAGTCGCTTCCCTAACCGTGGCGGCGGGCTGTGCGGCAGCGGCAGACGCGCCGCTGCCGCACTTCACGATCAAGCAGCTCACCGGTCAGGGCGGACGCCTCGCCTGGTACACAGGGCCCGCCCATGAGCTCATTGCCTACGATGCCATCGTGGACGCGGAAACGGCCGCGACGGAAGTATTCGTGATGCAGCCCGATGGATCGGAGGCACGCTGCATTACCTGCAAGATGGATTTTCCGAAGGGCGGAGGATTCGTCGGGCAGCCCGCCTGGCACCCGGACGGGAAACACCTTGTGATCCAGGTCGAGAACGCGAACTCGAATCATACGCGGTTCAATCACATGTCCTGGGGCATCGACGCGGACCTCTGGTTGATCAGCCTCGACGGCAAGCGCGCCGAGCGCATCTGGGCGAGCGCGCCCGGCCACGCGGCGCTGCATCCCCATTTCAGCGATGACGGCCGGCTCCTTGTCTTTTCGGAGCGCGGCACAACGCCCCGGGTCACCCGCAGGCTGCTGCATCCGTGGGCGGCTGTCGGCGGACAGAACCCCTGGGATGGCTGGTCGATTCACATTGCGACGGCGGACATCGCAGAGTCGGGCGGCCGGATGCTTTCGAATCGGCGCCGCATTGCCCCGAACGGCCGCGGTTTCTACGAAACGCATAGCATCTCGAGCCAAGGACGCGTTGTTTATTCGTTCACGGCGGACGGCGCTCCCTACGTCGATGACATCTTCGAAACCGACGCCGCAGGACGAAAGACGCGCCATCTGATAGACAGCCCCGCGACGTGGGACGAGCATGGCGCCTACTCGCCCAACGGGCGCAACCTGGCGTTCATCTCGAGCCGGGCGGACCCCGAGTGGCGCGCGCCAAACTCACGCGTGGACACGCTGACCACCGAGCTTTTTGTGCGTAGCGGCGACGGGCGCATTCACCAGCTGACAAGCTTCAACAGGGAAAGTGGCGGCGCGCGCCGCTATCTCGTGTCCGACTTCGACTGGGACCGCACCGGGCGTCGCATTGCCTTCCAGGTCGCACCGGTCGGGCGCTTCGGGAAAGCGGACTCGCCCCAGATCTGGCTCCTGGAGTTCTCGGCTCCTGGCCGCTAGCGAATCATGCTCCTCTTCCTCGAGAATCTCGTATTCACCCTGCTCGTTCGCGGGCTCTATCGATACACGCGAAACCCCATGTACGTGGGCGTGCTTACGGTGATCCTGGGGTGGACAGCCCTCTTCCAGGCGCCGATCCTGTTGCTAAGGACACTAAGGAACAACATTTACAGGATTCATGATTGCTGAAACTTCGTGTCCTTTGTGTCTAAGCTTTTGCTTCCCTTGGCGGGCTTGGCGTCTTGGCGGTTCTTCAACTTCTTTTAACCGTGAATCGAATTCTTGGCGAGCTTGGCGTCTTGGCGGTTCAATAAACAAGCCTAGAACTCCACCACGCTGCGGATCGACTTGCCCTCGTGCATCAGGTCGAAGCCCTTGTTGATGTCCTCGAGCTTCAGCTTGTGCGTGATGAGATCATCGATGTTGATCTTCTTCTCCATGTACCAGTCCACGATCTTCGGCACATCGCGCCGGCCTTTCGCGCCGCCAAAGGCCGTCCCCTTCCAGATCCGGCCGGTGACGAGCTGAAACGGCCGCGTCCGGATCTCCTGCCCCGCGCCCGCGACCCCGATGATGACGGAGACGCCCCAGCCCTTGTGGCAGCACTCGAGCGCCTGGCGCATCACGTCCACATTGCCGATGCACTCGAAGCTGTAGTCCGCGCCGCCCTTCGTCAGGTTGACGAGGTGCGCGACCAGATCCGCACCCGCCTCCTTCGGGTTCACGAAATGCGTCATGCCGAATTTCTCGGCGAGGGCGCGCTTCCCGGAATTGGTGTCAACGCCCACGATCATGCTGGCACCCACGAGGCGCGCGCCCTGGATCACGTTCAGCCCGATGCCGCCAAGCCCGAACACGACGACATTGGCGCCGGGCTCCACCTTCGCCGTGTTGATCACGGCGCCGATGCCGGTCGTGACGCCGCAACCGATGTAGCAAACCTTGTCGAAGGGCGCATCCTCGCGGATCTTCGCGAGCGCGATCTCCGGCACGACCGTGTAGTTGGAGAACGTCGAGGTCCCCATGTAGTGGTGGATCTTCTTTCCCCCGAGCGAGAAACGGCTGCTCCCGTCGGGCATCAACCCCTGCCCCTGCGTCACGCGGATCGCCTGGCAGAGATTGGTCTTCTCCGAGACGCAGTACTCGCACTGGCGGCACTCGGGGACATAGAGCGGAACGACGTGATCGCCCTTCTTGAGGGTTGTGACGCCCGGCCCCACGTCGACGACCACGCCCGCCCCTTCATGTCCCATGATCGAGGGGAAGAGCCCCTCGGGATCGGCGCCGGAGAGCGTGAATTCATCGGTGTGGCAGATGCCGGTCGCCTTGATCTCGATCAGCGCTTCGCCCGCCCTGGGCCCTTCGACCTCCACGGTCTCGATGACGAGCGGCGCACCCGCCTTGTGCGCCACCGCGGCTCTGGATTTCATGCGTCTCTCCGTGAAAAGTCAATGTTAACCGCCAAGACGCCAAGAGCGCCAAGCGGACCAGACCTTTCAATTTAACCGCCAAGGCGCCGAGAACGCCAAGAAATTCCATACAAAACTCAAACCCGCCTCTATCGGTGGTTTCAGTATCGAACTTCTTGGCGTGCTGGGCGTTTTCGCGGTTCGACTTTCGATCCTGGGTTTCTTGGCGTTCTTGGCGCCTTGGCGGTTCAAGCGTTCCGGCTTCTCTTGGCGGTCTTGGCGTCCTGGCGGTTCAATGTCTTAGACTTCACGCATGCAACGCTACCGCGGGCGCTTCGCGCCCTCTCCCACCGGGCCGCTGCACTTCGGCTCGCTCGTGGCCGCCGTTGGAAGCTATCTGGAGGCACGCACGCGCGGCGGAGACTGGCTGGTGCGAATGGAGGACCCTGACCCGCCGCGCGTCGTGCCCGGTGCAGCGGACCAGATTCTGCGCGCGCTGGAGGCCTGCGGCATGCACTGGGACGGCCCTGTCGTTCGCCAGAGCGCGCGCTCCGTGGCCTACCATAGCGCGCTGCACCGGTTGCGCGCCCTTGGCATGGTCTATTCCTGTGCGTGCAGCCGCCGGGAGATTGCCGATTCGGCGATCGCCGGGATCGAGGGCTTCGTCTACACCGGCACCTGCCGCAGCGGAGCGCCGCACGGCAAACGCGCGCGCGCCCAGCGCGTGATGACGCACGGCGCCGTGATCGCGTTCGATGACGCGCTCCAAGGACGCATCGAGCATGACCTCGAGAAGGATGTCGGGGATTTCGTGCTGTATCGCGCTGACCGCGTATACGCCTACCAGCTCGCCGTCGTGATCGACGACGCGGAACAGGGCATCACCGATGTCGTGCGCGGATCGGATCTGCTGGATTCGACATCGCGCCAGATCCACCTCCAGCGCCTGCTCGGATTGCCCACACCGCATTACGCCCACCTTCCGGTCGCGGTCGGCGAAACCGGAGAGAAGCTCTCCAAGCAAACGCTCGCCGCGCCGGTCGATCCCGGCCGCCCCGTTCCGGCGCTCGCGCAGGCGCTTGCGTTTCTCGGGCAGCGCCCGCCTGCGGATCTTGCCCGCGCATCACTTGCGGATTTCTGGCAGTGGGCCCTGATGAGCTGGAACCTCGCTCGCGTGCCAAGGGTGCGCACCGCGCCCGCCCCGCACTTCAAGGATGAAGGATGAAGGATGAAGGATGAAAAACCGAACTAGGGTCTACCCATTTTGAAAGTTGTGCATCGACGTCAGTAGCTTACCAGGCGAAGGGCGCCGCCGGGCTCATCGGCAGCCCAGCGTGCAACCAGGCGGCGATCCCGCCGCGAAACCACATGATGTTGGTGTAGCCCGCGGCGATCGCTCGCAGCGCCGCGTTGTAGGAGAGCCAGCATTCCCGGTCTGCGCAGAAAAACACCAGGGGGCGGCTCTTGTCGCCGGCCGCGAACTTGGCCACCGCCTCCACGAAGCGCCGGGATTCGTCGGCGCCGAGATCGCCTGCGCCGGCGCCGGGAAGCCAGAATGCTCCGCGGATGGTTCGGTGCCCTCGCCCGCCCAGGACGTCAATCACGTAGGGCGGTGACCGGCCGATCAACATCGAGTGCAGCTCGATTGTGCGCACCACCCGGCCGCCCGGGATCGTGCGCGGCGTCGGCCCGTGGTAGTCGTCCGTGCGAAACTGCGCCGTTGGAGGGATGTTCCAGTCGCGGTCCTCGCCGCCGTATGATCTTTCCTCCGCGAGAGCCGACGTCGACGAGGAAACGATGCCGATCCCGGCCACGAGAATGAGCCTGGTGACCCGCGACCGGTGACCGGTTCGAGGTTTGCAGTTTGCGGCTTGCGGCAGTCGTTCATCGATCATCGATAGTTGATCATCGTTCATCGCTGATCGATCATCGATGCCCGTCGGGTGCGCTTGCGCGCGGCCACGCGCCCGATCAGCTCGTGGATCTGCACCGCGGCATCGCGACCCGCTACCTCCCCCGCGTCGATGTTTCTCTCCTTGTGGTCGAAGTCGAGCATGCGCGCGCGCACGGTCTGCGGCGTAATGACGATATCGGCCGCCTCGAGCTCCTCCGCAAGCAGCCCGTAGCGGGTCCTGCGACGGTGCTGGTTCATGGCGGCCGGCCCCGAGTAGCGCGCCTGCGCGAACCAGGACACGTCGACCGCGATCACGATGTCCGCGCCCATGGCGCGCGCGAGCTTCACGGGCACGGGGCTGGTGAGTCCTCCGTCGATGAATTCCTCGCCATTGATGACCGGCGGGACAAAGAGGTTGGGCACGCTCGCGGAGGCGCGCACGGCTACCCCGGTGTTGCCGCGATTGAACACCGTCATGCGGCGGCTCTTCGCTTCAGTCGCCACCAGCGCCAACCGCCTGGACAGCGCCTCGATCGGGCGGTCGTCGACGAGGCGGTTCACGAAGCTCTGGAGGGCCTCGCCCTTCACCCAGCCATTCCCGATCAGCACGAAATCCACGATATCCTCGCGCTCCATCGTCAGCGCGATGTGCCGCAGCTCGCCGCCCCGGTGCCCGGCCGCGTAGAGCGCGGCCACCACCGCGCCGGAGCTCGCCCCGGTGACGATGTCGACCTCGATACCTGCGTCCTCGAGTGCCTTGATCACCCCGACGTGCGCGAAACCGCGCGCGCCGCCGCTGCCGAGCGCAAGCGCGATAAGCGGCCGCTCCGACACGAGCGGAACAATCGCAGCCTCGCGCGGCGCGCCGTCCCCGTTGAATTCGCTGGGCAGCAGCGCGCAGGCCGCGGAGACGGCGGTCGCAAAGAGGATGGCGGCAAGGCGACGCATGACGCCCGACATTGTAATTCACCCCGCCGTCAAAAAGTGAATGGCCTTCGAGGCAACGGAGATCGTTGTCGCGGGGCCGGCGGACTTCCGCAGGGAGCAGTGAACGGCGGTATGATCCCTGCCGTCACCTGCGTTCTGCCTTCTGAGTTCTGACTTCTGACTTTGGCGAGAGGAGCCCCCATGTTGCTGGACGATATGATCGAGCGCGGCCTGCCCGAGGAAACGCGCATGATGCGGGACGTCACCCGCAAGTTCGTGAACGAGCACGTGATCCCGTTCGTGCGCCAGAACTGGCAGCAGGAATGGAGCATGAAGCCCGAGGGCCGGCTGCCGCCGCGGATCCTCGAGGTGGCCAACGAGATCGGAATACGCACGCTCGGCATTCCGGAGGAATTCGGCGGCACGCCGCTCGACCCGAAGACCGAGGTGCAGACGTTCGCGGTGATCTCGGAAGAGATCTCGCGCGGGGATTGCGGGCTCTCCGACAAGATGGTGCAGATCTGGAAGGTGTCCGTGCTGCTGCGCAATCTCGCGCCGCGCCACCTTCAGGAGCTGTGGTTCCCGCGCATCGCCGAGGACCCGTCCTTCCTGCTCGCGCACTGTCTCACCGAGCCGCGCGGAGCGTCCGATCGCTGGCTGCCCTACAACGTGCCCGAGGCCGCCATGAACACGAAGGCCGTGCTGAAAGGCGACAAGTGGGTGATCAACGGGCGGAAGCAATTCATCAGCAACGGCTACGACGCAAAGCTCTACGTCGCTTATGCCAACACCAACACCAGGGTCGGCATGCTCCAGGGCACCTCGAGCTTCCTCGTCCCGCGCGACACCCCCGGCCTCACCGTCCAGCGCTGCAACGAGACGCTGGGCGGGCGCTTCATGAACAACGGCGAGATTGTTTTCGAGGACATGGCGCTGCCCAAGGACCATCTCCTGGTCGAAGGCACGGCGCTCTCCAAGGCCGGCGTGTACTTCCGTCCGGGAAAGATCATCCAGGGCTCGAAGAACCTGGGCGTGGCGGTCGCCGCATTTGAAAAAACCGCCGAATACGTGCAGAACTACGTGCAGGGCGGGCGGACCCTCATCAAGCACCAGGCCACGGCGATCCGGCTGGCGGAAATGGCGACCAGGATCTGCGCCGTGCGCGGGCTCCTGCGCGAAGCGTCACGCGCCGTGGATGACAACTCGCCCGAGGCGGATCTGCTCTGCAACGTCGTGAAGCTCTACGCCTCCGAGGCCGTGCTGGAGGTGTGCAAGCATGCGATGGAGCTGCACGGCGGAAACGGCACGATGCTCGATTTCGGTATCGAGAAGCTCTACCGCGATGCCTCGATGTTCCTGCACATGGACGGCACGGTGGACGTCACCAAGTTCAAGATCGTGAAGGCGCTCTTCCCCGACACGGCCGGGAAGTACGCCGGCCCGGAATCCTGAACCGCCAAGACGCCAAGAACGCCAAGCGGATTAAAGTCTGTTCACGGCCTTAATTTGAACCGCCAAGACGCCAAGAACGCCAAGAGTTCCTGACAAGAATCAGAGGCCGGCCTGGCTCTGGTCACCGGTCACTGGCGCCGGCTAAGAGCGGGAGGCGCGGCGCGCCTGCCATTTGTCCGTGCGACCTCCGCTGCGGACGGTCCCCTCGATCACATCGCCGCGGACGCGACCGGTGTAGACATCATCGCCCACGTTGAACCGGATCTCATCGCCATTCAGGCGCCCGCCGGAGACGGGCGTCAGGCGGTCCGCCCTCTTGAGCCTGCCGAAGACCATCTGGTATTTCTGAGTAAGCGAGAACTCGGCGTCGCCGGTCCGCCACACGCCCTCCACCTTGGCCGGGACGATCCAGAGATACGCCGTGCAGTACGACTCGCAGCCTTCGTCCTTTGACACCGCGGAAGTCTCGTCAGCCTGCCAATCCTCCATCGTGAAGGAATTGGAGACGACGCGGGTGCCCGGCTTCATGTCGAGGATTTTCGGCCTCAGCTTGATGTTGATGTCAGGCAGAAGAAACATGGTGAGGACGGTGGCGTCCGAGAAGTCCGTCTTGAAAATGTCCGCCTCGCGGAACTGCGCCTTCTCGGCCACGCCCTCCTTCTCCGCGTTGCGCTTCGAGAGCGCAACCATCTTGGGGTTGTACTCGAGGCCCAGAGCGCGGGCGCCCCGCTTCGCCGCGGTGATCACGGTGCGTCCGTCGCCCGAGCCGAGATCGATGACATAGTCCTGCGGCGTCACCTTGGCCATATCGAGCATCTTGTCGACCAGGGCCTGCGGAGTCGGAACCCAGATGACGTCCTTGCCCTCCTGCCCCACTTCGGGCTGGTAATCTCGCGCGGCCTTGTCCTGCGCAACGCCGCCGGCGGCGACGAACGAAAGAACCAGCGCCGCGGCCGTACGGCGCAGAAGAACTGAAGTGCTCATGTATCTCTCCTGGTTTCGAGGGGCGCAGTATACCGCAGCCCGTCGGCTGCAAGGATGAAGGATGAAGGATGAAGGATGAAGAAAAACCGCTAGATAGCGTTTCCTTCGCCTGTCGCCTTCCGGCTACACGGCGAGGGAGTCGGCCAGGAGCTTCAGCGCCGCGGCGGCAAATGCGTGCATGTTGGCGAGCCGGTCGCTGTCGCCCGTCTTGAGTACCAGCGCGCGCTCTATGGAACCGGTGACGGCAACGACCGTGTGGCCAGCGGGGTCGCCGTAGCGGTTGCCCGTCGGCCCGGCCGCTCCGCTTTCTCCGACGCCCCAGCTCGTGTTGTAGCGTTTCCGCACCGACCGCGCGGCGAGCAGAGTGAATTCCTCGGTCGCCCCGTTGATCTTTGCCAGTTCCTCGGCACGTAAGCCCGAAAGGTGAAGCAGGACGGGACGCGTATAGTTGACGGCGCCTCCCACGTAGTAGGCGGATGCCCCGGGCACCGCCAGAAGCGCCGCCGAGATGAGCCCCCCGGCCGACGACTCGGCAACGGCAACCGTTTCCTTCCGCGCCTTGAGCAGCGAAGCCGCCCGCTCCGCGTGCGGCATGAGATCCTTCAGCGTCATCTTCCTCTCCCTTCGCTTGGCGGTCTTGGCGTCTTGGCGGTTAAAAATGCGGCCCCGTCACCCGTCGGTGGTCACCGCATCCCCGATGAACTGCAGCCGCGCAAGGTGCGCGTAGAGCCCGCTCGCGCGCAGGAGCTCGCTGTGCGTGCCAACCGCGTGAATGCGTCCCCGGTCCATGACGATGATGCGGTCGGCATGCCGCACCGTTGCCAGCCGGTGCGCGATCACGAGCGTCGTGCGCCCGCGCGCGAGGCGCTCGAGCGCGGCGGCCACCTGCCGCTCGCTCTCCGCGTCGAGCGAGCTCGTCGCCTCGTCGAGCAGCAGAATCGGACGGTCGGCGAGGAGTGCTCGTGCAATCGAGATGCGCTGACGCTGCCCGCCGGAGAGCTTCACCCCGCGCTCGCCGAGATCGGTGTCGAATCCCTGCGGCATGCGCTCGATGAACTCGAGCGCGTGCGCGGCCGCGCAAGCATCGCGCACCTCCTCGAGCGTCGCGCCGGGGCGCCCGAAGCGTACGTTCTCCGTGACGCTCGCGGCAAAGATGACGGGGTCCTGCGGCACCAGCGCGACGGAACGGCGCAGGTCCTGCGGATCGCAGTGCCGTATGTCGGCGCCGTCGACCAGGATGCGCCCGGAGAGCGGATCGTAGAAGCGCAGGATCAGCGCGAAGAGCGTCGATTTGCCCGCGCCCGACGGCCCGACCAGCGCAACGCGCTCGCCCGGCCCGACGGAGAACGCCATGGGTCCGAGCGCAGTAACCTCGCGCCGGCTTGGATAGGCAAAGACCACCTCGTCGAAGCGGATCGCGCCGGCAACGCGCGGCGGGAGCTTTATGACCGGGGGCACGGCGGCCAGCCCGGCCGGCGTGTCAAGCAGCTCTATCAAGCGCTCGGTGGCGCCTGCCGCGCGCTGGATCTCGCCCCAGACTTCCGACACCGTGCCGGCGCCGCTCGCGACGATGGCGGCATAGAACACGAAGGCGGAGAGCTCGCCGGCGGTGAGCCGCCCGGCGAGGACGTCGTGCCCGCCGATCCACAGGATCACACCCACGGCGCAGAAGGCGATCAGCATCACGAGCGCGATCAGCCAGGCCTTGACGCCGACGCGGTGCACGCCGGCGGCGTAGGCCGCCTCGGTGGCGTCGGAAAATCGCTGCCGGGTCCGCTCCTCGTTTCCGTAGGCCTGCACCGTGCGGATCTCGTGAAACGACTCGTCCACATGGGACGAGACGTCGGCCACACGGTCCTGATTGACGCGGGAGAGCCGCCGCACGCGCCGCCCGAGGAGCAGGATCGGGATCAGCGTCGCGGGCACTCCCAGCACGATGAGCGCGGCAAGCTTGGGGCTGGTGGCGAAGAGCAGCACGAGCGCCCCGATCATCATCAGACCGTTGCGCAGGAACATGGAGAAACCGAAGCCGATCACCTGCCGGATCTGCTCGGTATCGTTCGTGAGGCGCGAGGCGAGCTCTCCGGTGCGCGAGGATTCGAAGAACTCCGGTGAAAGGGAAAGCACGTGCGCGAATACGGCTTGCCGCAGATCGGCGATGACGCGCTCGCCCGTGCTCATCATGAGGTAGAACCGCGCCCAGGTCGCGCAGGAGAGCACGACGGCAATCGCAATCATGCCGACCAGCGCGGCATTGAGCAGTCTCGGGTCGCCGCTGCCAAAGCCCGCGTCCACCACGTGACGCAGCCCCTGGCCCAGCACCAGCACGGAGCCCGCCGCCACCATGAGCGCGATGAGCGCGCAGGAAATCCGCCAGCGGTAGGGATAGAGAAACCGCGTGAGGCGCGCGAGATAGACGAGATCGCCCTTGGGCGGCGATGCAAAGGACGGGACGAGAGCCACGCGCCTATCCTAGCACTACGAAGGATGAAGGATGAAGGATGAAGGCGAAGGGCGAAAGGAGGACGGAGAAACCTTCGTGTCCTTTGTGTCCTTTGTGTCCTTTGTGTCCAGGCTTTTCCTTCCCAAGGCGCGCTTGGCGTCTTGACGGTTCAAAGAAACCGTGACTCAAGTCTTCTTGGCGTGCTTGGCGTCTTGGCGGTTCAAAATGGCGTCGTGGCGGTTCATTTGCCGCTTTCTTTCAGCACTTCGTAGGCAATGTGATGCGCCTGGATCGCCGCCGGAAAGCCCGCATAGATCGCAAGGAGCAACAGCACCTCCCGTATCTCCTCCCGCGTGCACCCGTTGGCGAGCGCGCCCTGCACGTGGACGCGGAATTCGGCCGGGCGATTGAGCGCCGCGTTCATCGCCAGCACGGCGAGGCTCTTCACCTTCAGCGGCAGCGCGTCCCCGCTCCACGCGTCGCCGTAGGCATAGGCATTGATCATGCGCCCCAACGGCGCTCCGAATTCGCCCAGCGCATTGCTGCGCTTGTCGATCGCCTCGTCGCCGAAGATTCTTCTCCGGAGCTTCTCCCCGCGCTCGTGCAATTCCTGCGTATCCATGATTCCGTCTCCTCTCTGTCGTGAACTGGCAGATGCCGGCAGCGGTTGCTGCGCGCCGCCATGATCTCACGAACCCGCAGGGCGCCCATGGAGCGCGCCCCTCCCTGGCGGGAGGCCGCGGATCGGAAACCCATTTGATGCCGGCCAGCGCGTGGACTAACATGAAGTTTGCAGGTCCTTTCGATCAGGTGTGCCAACCGGCGGGAGGTCAACATGGCGGTGAGAAAGAAAGCGAAATCCCGGCCAAAAAAGAAGGCCAAGGCGAAGCGGAGGAAGGCGCCGGCGCGCAAACGAACGGTGCGGCGCAAGGCGGCCAGGCCGCGCAAGAAAATCGTCGCGAGACGCAAACCGGCGAGGAAGCGCGCCCGCACGGTGACGCGCAAGACCCGCGCGGGCCGTCCGGCTCGCGTCCCGCGGGCGGAGACGCTCCCGGGCGAGCGCATTGGCGTGGTGACGCACTATTTCAGCCACCTGTCGGTGGCGGTGCTTCGACTCGATCCGGGCGTCACGCTGCGCGTCGGAGACCGCATTCACATCAAGGGCCACACGACCGACTTCGGGCAGCGGGTGGACTCGCTGCAAGTGGAGCATCAGCCGGTAATGGAAGTCGACCCGGCCGATGATTTTGGCCTCAAGGTGATCGACCACACCCGCGAGCACGACATCGTCTACAGGGTGCTGTAGCGGCCTGGCTCAGAGCGGCTCGATCAGCGCGGGGCCGTTGTTCCGGGCGTTGTTGACGCGCGTGCTCACGGGGTAGGCGCGCATTTCGTCGGCCGGAAACGGCGCGAGCAGCCTCACCAGCGCTTCTGTATCCTCGTTACCCGGGTCGAGCCAGGCCTCGTAGTCGCGTTCGTGCAGGATGACCGGCATCCGGTCGTGCAGCGCGCGCATCATCTCGTTGGCACTCGTGGTGAGTATCGTGTAGCTCTCTATCGGGTCCGCGCCATCGCGGCCCGGCCAGTGCTCGTGCAGGCCCGCGGCCGCGAATATCTCCGCATTGAGCAGGTGCACGTAATGCGGCACCTTGCGGCCCGCGCTCTTTTGCCACTCGTAGAAACCGCACATCGGCACGAGACAGCGGCGGCGCCGGAAAGCTGCGCGGAACGCGGGCTTCTCCGCGACCGTCTCCGAGCGCGCATTGATCATGCGCGCGCCGATCGCGGGATCCTTGGCCCAGGACGGTATAAGGCCCCAGCGCAACAGAGTGAGCCGACGACCGTGCCCGGCGTCGGCGCGCAGCACGGGCAGGTCCTGTGTCGGCGCCGCGTTATAGGTCGGCTGGAAAGCGATCTCCTCGCCGAGGAACTCGATCGAATCGCGGTTCGCGCGCGAGATGGGGCCGTAGATCGCGTAACGCCCGCACATCGCTCATTCAGCCGACCAATAGGCGGATTGGCGCGCAAAGAGGCGCTTGGGCACGACGCCGTACACCATGAGCACATTGTTGACGGCCTCGCCGATGCGGAAGTCGACGGCCAGGCTGCAAAGCGCATACGCTTCCGCCGTGGTGAGTCCGGCGCGATGCTTGAGAAACGCCGTCGTCCCTTTGACCGCGTGCGCGAGCGCCTCATCGAGGTCCGCGCCGAGGCCCATCGGGTAATGAAAGCTCGCGTCCTCCGCGCGCGGGGCGCTGACGCCCCGTCCTTCCCCCTTGTGAACGATCAACTGGACCGTGGGCGTGAGCGAAATCTCGATCGCCGTGCCGTCCACCTCGCCGTCGCCCTGGCAGGCATGCCCGTCGCCGATGTAGAAGAGGGCCCCGCGGTTGAAGACCGGCAAATAGAGCGTGGCGCCTGCGGTGAGATGCTTGAAGTCGAGGTTGCCGCCGAAGGCTCCCGGCGGCTTGGTGCTTGCAGGAGAGCTCTCAGGCGGCGGCGCAACGGCGACGATGCCCGTGAAGGGCGCCAGCGGCACCTCGACTCCGGGCACAAACAGCGCCACTTTGCGCACCGGATCGAGCTTGATGATGCGCTGCGCGGGCTCGGCGAGCAGATCGGGCGCGGCGCCCGAGCCCGGGCCCGTGGCATTCACCCCGTATGGCACGCGAATCTCGACATCGAGCATGCGCGCTTCAAGGAGGTCGCCGGGCTCGGCGCCCTCGACATAAACCGGACCGGTGATCACGTGCGGTCCCGCGCCTTGAGGACGCTTGACGCGGGCGTGGATGTCGCGCGCGTCCTGCAGCACGAATTGCGGCGCGATCCCGGCCTGGCCGAAGAAAGCGTCGGGGTCAAGCGCGGTGTTGATCCCCTGGTGCGAGACGGTGTCGATCCTGACCGTCTGCCCCGGGCGCACGCGCAGCACGGGAGCCCGTTGCGCCGAGATCCACCCCCAGCTCACGGTCTCGGGAGTCGATTGCAGAACTGCGTCAGTCACCGGCGCTCTCGTCATGGCGCATCGAGGATAATGCAAGGCGCCTCACCACCCAAGCCCTGCCGCCCTCAGCGCACATTCTGCAGCAGGAGCAACAGCCCGCCGACAATGGCGATGCCGTTCAGCAGAAGCAGGCGCAGGGTATGCCTCCGCGCCGGATCCGTCGCGCGCCAGAAGCGGTGAAACATCGCATTGGCTACGACCGTGAACACGATCAGGCACAGCACGCCGACGTCGGCGTGCCAGTTCGCCAGCACGAGCGCGCAGCCGGTAAACTTCAGCGTCATCCCGAACCAGAACGCGGCCGCCGGCATCGGCCAGCCGAGCGCTGCAATGCGCTCGATGTGTTCTCTCGCCCTGGCGGGCGCGATATTGTAGAAGCCCGCCGCCAGGAAAAAGGCTACGATGATCAACCGTCCCGCCGTGTCGAGCCAGGGAGCATCGCCGTACATCTGCTGCCTCCTTCTCCATCCGCGGCCAACGTGATGGCCCGGTCAGCTCAATTCTGTTGAATGGGCGGAATGGTAATGGATAAAATGGCCCGCGGGAGATTCTTTTGAGGGGCGCGGGAAGACCCCGTGCCCGAGAGGCAGACCATGCGCGATTACTGGGCAAGCAAGCTCTTCTTCGACCTTCAGAATCCGGCCGCGGCGAACGAGTATCGAGCGGACCGCAAGACGGTGCTGGATCGCTATCCGCTCAAGCCCGAGGTGCGCGCCGCGGTCGAGGCCGACGACGTGGCCTATCTTTCCCGGCTGGTCAATCCGTACCAGCTGCGTTTCTACTTCTTCGCGGCCGGCATGTCGGAAGAGGACTTCCTGCGCAGGATTCGCAGCGCCGACGGGCCGAAGGACGCCGCCCATGGCTAAGCTCGTCGGCGTCTACGCGGCAAGCCACGGCCCGCTCATCATCCGCAACTGGCAGAACCTGAAGCCGGCCGACCAGGAAAGTGTTTCAGCCGCGTTCTCGGAGCTCGGACGGCGCGTCAACGCTGCGCGTCCGGATGTGCTGATCGTGATCTCGCCCGATCACTGGATCAATTTCTTCATCAACAATCTGCCTTCGATCTGCGTGGGCGTGGGCGAGGTGAACGAGGGGCCCAACGAGCCCTGGATGAAGGATTTTCCGCACCGCGAGATTCCGGGCCATCCGCGGCTCGCGGAGCACATCCTGAACACCGCGCTGGCGCATGATTTTGACCCGTCGGTATCGCACCGGCTGATCCTCGATCACGGCTTCTGCATCCCGCTGTGGAAAGCCCGAATCGACCCGCTGCCCGCCATCGTGCCGGTCATCCTGAACGACATCGAGCCTCCGTTTCCCACCGTGAAACGCTGCTATGCCTGGGGCGAGATGCTGGCGGCGGCGATCGCAAGCTACCCCGAGGACCTGCGCGTGGCGGTGATGGGCACCGGAGGCTTGAGCCACTCCATCGGCGAGCCGACGATGGGCCTCATCGAGGAAGACTTCGACCGCGATTGCCTGGGGCTATTCGAGTCCGGCGAGGAACGTCCGCTGATCGATTTCCTGACGCAGCGCCTGCCGACGATCGGCAACGGCGCCTCCGAAATCCGCAACTGGATCGCCGCGCACGGCGCGGCGGGCGGCGCGGGCTTCGAGCTCATCAACTACAAGGCGATCCCGGAGCTCTATGTCGGCTTCGGCGTCGCGGCGTGGAACCTCGCTGCGCCAGCAAAGGCGCGCCGCAGTCTGGCAAAGAGTAAAAGACCGACCAGCCGCCGATAAACGCATTGAGTTCAATTGGTGAATGCAACACCTCTGATGTTATGGTGGATGAGGAGGTGCTGGCATGGCAAAGAGAGGAAGACCTGGGTTTTCACACGCGGAGAAGTCCGATTTATGGGCGCGCTGGAAGGCGGGTGAGTGCGTGAGCGATATTGCGCGGGCACTGCAGGTGCCGGGATCACGCGTACACCATGTTCTGGCGGGTGCGGGTGGCATCGTGCCTGCGGTGCGTCGGCGTTCGCCACGGGCGCTTCGGATGGAGGAACGCGAGGAGATTTCGCGTGGGATCGCTGCCGGCGATTCGGCGCGGCGAATCGCAGCACGGCTGCTGCGTCCGGCGTGCACCGTGACCCGGGAGCTCGCGCGTAACGGCGGACGAAGCGCATACCGGGCATGCGAGGCCGATGGGTGGGCTTGGGATCGGGCGCGGCGGCCCAAACGCTGTCGCCTGGGTGCCCATCCCAAGTTACGATATCTGGTGGCTGGCAGGCTCGCGGCGGACTGGTCGCCGGAGCAGATCTCGGGCTGGCTGAAGCAGCAATTCCCGATGGACCCAAGCTTGCGCGTGTCGCACGAGACCATATATCGCACGCTGTTTCTCCAGGCGCGGGGCGCGCTGAAGAAGGAGCTGATAGCGCATCTGCGAACCGTACGGCGGCTGCGACGTCCCAATGGTGTTGCGCACTCGACCGGACTGCGGGGGCACATCGTGGACGCCGTCTCGATTCGTGAGCGCCCGCCCGAGGCGCTGGACCGCGCCGTGCCAGGCCATTGGGAAGGCGATCTGCTGTGCGGAGGCAAGAACACATACATCGCGACCCTGGTCGAGCGCCAGACGCGCTTTGCGATGCTGATCAAGCTCCCCGGCAAGGACAGTGCGAGCGTGGTCTCGGCGCTCAGCAAACACGTGCGCCAATTGCCCCTGGAGCTGCGCCGCTCGCTGACCTGGGACCGCGGCCATGAAATGGCCGAGCACAAACAGTTCACCGTGGCCACCGACGTGCAAGTGTACTTCTGCGATCCCCAGAGTCCTTGGCAGCGCGGCAGCAACGAGAACACCAATGGCCTGCTGCGGCAATACTTCCCGAAGAAGACTCCATTGTCCGGTTACTCACAGTCCTATCTGGACAAGATCGCATTGCGTCTGAATACACGACCCCGTAAGACATTGGGATTTCAAACCCCAGCCCAACGGCTGGATGCGGTGTTGCAGTGATCCATTGAATTCACCGCGTTTATCTGCGGTTGAATACTCTTCTTTGTTTGTCGACTCACGACTCACGAATCATGAAAATCCTGGTGATGGGCTCGGGCGGTGTCGGCGGCTTCTATGGCGGCCGACTCGCGCATGCCGGCTACGATGTCACGTTTGTGGCGCGCGGCGCGCACCTGGAAGCAATGCGCGCG
>Ga0256865_1000126_pt1 | contig 27330 bp, 23 predicted proteins | sample RVTome_14_FD_187337 | JGI IMG/M metagenome (GOLD analysis project Ga0256865, IMG submission 187337) | Soil microbial communities from uranium-contaminated site in the Upper Colorado River Basin, Wyoming, United States - RVT145D125 HiSeq ... | reverse complement strand
TAAGACGAAAATCATGGTTCTCCCCCTCCTGTGTTGCAGTCGAGGCTGCGGCAAGTCAATAAAAAGCCGCTCTCCAGCAGGACACTGAAGGCGGCATCATAAGAGACGGCATCGATGTGAAGAGGGCGTCCCCCCATCCTTTCCCCCAAGCAGAAATAAAAAGACCTCTCCTTATAGCTTCTTTGCCTGGCAGTGTCAACGACCTGCCGGGAAGGCGGACGGTTGTCCATGCCGGGGGCGTCAGGCTGTTTACTGGGTGGACGCCGTCCAAAAGCAAAACTAAAAAGCCCGGCTTCAGGTCGGGAAGCCGGGCTTTGCTGTGAGGGGGAGAAGGCATTACAGGCTTTTGAATGAGCGGCGGGCGGCCTCGATGGTTTTGTCGAGGTCTTCAGTGCTGTGGGCTGCGCTCATGAAGCCGGCCTCGAACTGGGACGGGGCGAGATTGATCCCTTCCTCGAGCATGGCGCGGAAAAACTTGCCGAAGGCGACGGTGTCGCTTTTCAGCGCGTCGGCGAAGGAGTAGACCGGCCCCTCGGTGAAGAAGGTACAGAACATGCCGCCGACCCGCTGCCAGCATGTCTTGAACGGAGCCTCCTTGGCCGCTTCGAGCAGCCCCTTCTCGAGGTAGGCGCTCTTCTCTTCGATGATGTCGTAAAAACCCTCCTGCTTGAGCAGGTTGAGTGTGGCGATGCCGGCGCTCATCGCCAGCGGGTTGCCGGAGAGGGTGCCGGCCTGGTAGACGCCGCCGACCGGGGAAAGCTTCTCCATCAGCTCGCGTTTGCCGCCAAAGGCGCCGACCGGCAGTCCGCCGCCGATAATCTTGCCGAGGCAGACCAGGTCGCCGCGCACGCCGAAGCGTTCCTGGGCGCCGCCATAGGCGACGCGGAAGCCGGTCATCACCTCGTCGATGATGAGCACGATTCCCTCGGCGTCGCAAAGGGCACGCAGCCCCTCAAGGAAGCCGGGTCGGGGGGCGACGCACCCCATGTTGCCGGCGATCGGCTCGAGGATGATGCAGGCGATCTCCCCCTTGTTGGCGGCGGCGAGCTGCTTGACCTCCTCCAAGTCGTTGTAGGTGGCGGTCAAGGTATGCTTGGCGAAGTCGGCCGGCACCCCGGGGGAGGTCGGGACGCCGAAGGTGGCGGCGCCGCTCCCGGCCTTGACCAGCAGGGAGTCGGCGTGGCCGTGGTAGCAGCCGTCGAACTTGAGGATCTTGTCACGGCCGGTACAGCCGCGGGCGAGGCGGATGGCGCTCATCGTCGCCTCGGTCCCCGAGGAGACCATGCGCACCATTTCGACGTTGGGATAGGCCTCGCGGACCATCTCGGCGAGAACGATCTCCTTCTCCGTCGGGGCGCCGAAGGAGGCGCCGCTTTTCGCCGCCTGCACAATTGCCTCGACCACCTTGGGATGGCAGTGGCCGAGGATCATCGGTCCCCAGGAGCCGACGTAGTCGATGTAACCGTTGCCGTCGACGTCGTAGATGCGCGACCCTTCGGCGCGGTCAATGAAGATCGGGTCGCAGCCGACCGATTTGAAAGCGCGGACCGGGCTGTTGACCCCGCCGGGGATGATCTGCTTGGCTTCGGCAAAGAGCGCCGCCGATTTCTCGTGGTTCATGGTGCCCCCTTGATGATCTGGTTGAGTAATTGACAGAAGCAGGCGCTGGCGCGGCGGGATTTCCCGACCGTCGGCGGCGTCCCGGAGAGAGATAATCCTGAATCCGTGAGGTGGAAGGCGTAAGGAGTGAGGAGAAACAGGTCAGGGTCCCGTTTTTGACTGGGGAATTGTGCCTCAAACCTCACGGCGTACTCCTTGGCCGACATCTGCAAGGTTGCATAAAATTTGGCAGTGAAAAAAACCGGCTCACGGACCCGGAATAATATAATATATTCCCGCCGACGGCTAGAAAAAATCGGCGTCCTGCCGCGACCGCCGGGTCTGCTGCCGGACGGAGGCCGCTTCGCCGCCCCGCGTTCGTCGGCGAGGCATCGGGCGGACCAGGAGAAATTGCGGCGAAAGGGGTGGCGCCCCAGTTGAAATGCGGGTAGAATAGCCCGGTTGTCGCTTTTGGCGGTGGCCGATTTCTTGCAAACGAGGACTCCCGCCGGTGCAGGGAGTTCATAAAACCACGTTTATCCGATCCTGTCTCGGTCTGGAATTTTAGAATTAAAATAACCCCTTTCTGATGAAAATAAAATTGTTTGACAGGGGGTCAAGATATGTTTTATAAGCTCCGGTCAGACCAATTTTCCCCAAGGTAGACCTATGGCCGAATTGCTGCTGATCCTGGTTGGCGCCGTTTTCGTCAACAATTTCGTTCTCGCCCGGTTCCTTGGCATCTGCCCCTTCCTCGGCGTCTCTAAGAAGGTGGAGACGGCCCTGGGGATGGGGATGGCAGTCATCTTCGTGATGACCGTTGCCTCGGTCGTGACCTGGTTCATCCAGTACTTCGTGCTGATCCCCTTCGGCATCGAGTACCTGCAGACCATAGCCTTCATCCTGGTGATCGCCTCGCTGGTGCAGCTGGTGGAGATGGTGGTGCAGAAGGCGAGCCCGGTGCTCTATCAGTCGCTGGGGATCTTTCTGCCGCTGATCACCACCAACTGCGCCGTGCTCGGTGTAGCGGTGCTCAATATCCAGAAGGGCTACTCCTTTCTGGAGACGGTGATCTTTGCTCTCGGCGCCGCCACCGGCTTCACCTTGGCGATGGTGCTTTTCGCCGGCCTGCGCGAGCGCCTCGATCTCTGTCCGGTCCCCAGGAGCTTCCGCGGCACCGCCATCGCCCTGGTGACGGCGGGGCTGCTGTCGCTGGCGTTCATGGGGTTTGCGGGATTGGTCAAAGGATAGTCCCGAGTCCAAGTTCAAGGTTAAAAAAAAGGTTCTGACTCGGGACTTTGGACTTTGGACATTGGACCCGGGACTTTGGACCCGATTTTGAGGTTTTTATGTTTGCAGCGATTTTGAGTCTGGGCGGCATCGGCCTTGCGGCCGCGGTCGCTCTTGGTTTTGCCGCCAAGAAGTTCGCCGTCGAGGTCGATCCGCGGGAGTTGGCCGTGGTGGAGGTCCTCTCGGGGGCCAATTGCGGGGCCTGTGGCTATCCTGGCTGCGCCGCCTACGCCAAGGCGGTCGCCTCCGGCGAGGCGGCCCCCAACCTCTGCACCCCCGGCGGCGCCGGGACGGTGGACAAGATCGCCCACATCATGGGGGTGGCAGCGGTGACGACCGCGCCGCAGATCGCCGTCGTCCTCTGCCAGGGGGACAACAAGAAGGCGAAGGCCAAGTACCGCTACCTCGGGGTGACCGACTGCAATGCCGCGCAGAGAATCGCCGACGGCCCCAAGGAGTGCCCCGGCGGCTGCCTCGGTCTGGGGACCTGCGCCCGCGTCTGCCCCTTCGGCGCCATTGAGATCACTGCAGAGGGGCTGGCGGTGATCAGCCGCGAGAAGTGCACCGGCTGCAAGAAGTGCGTTCCCGCCTGCCCGCGCAGCGTCATCCGCATGACCCCCCTCGACGCTACGGTGCACGTGCTCTGCAACAGCCGCGACAAGGGGGCGGTGGTGCGCAAGTATTGCCAGATCGGCTGTATCGCTTGCCAGATTTGCGTCAAGACCGTTCCCGGCGCCTACGTGGTTGAGGAGAACCTGGCGCGGGTGCTCTACGAGCAGTACGACCAAGCCGCTCCGGCAGTGGCCAAGTGCCCGACCAAGTGCATCCGCGATTTCGTTGAGGGCTACCCCGAGGGGAGTACCTTTGCCCCGCCGGTGGTGCCGGTGAAGGGCGAAGCGGCCTGAAAAACCTGAATTCATTGCACACGGATCAAATCGGATAACTTCTGATAAGGGCGGATTGAAAAAGCCCTAAGTTTAAGTCCTTCGGTTTTATCCGATTTTATCCGATTGGATCAGATATTATCCGCGTGCTGGTTTTTACCTTGAGTACTCCTTAGATAAAAAGAAGAAGACTCGCAGATGAAACTCAAGACCTTTCCCGGCGGGCTGCATCCGCCCGACAACAAAGAGTGGTCGGCCCACAAGGCGATCGAGACCTGCCCCCTGCCGGCGGAGTTGGTGATTCCGCTCGCCCAGCACATCGGCGCGCCGGCCGAGCTCTGCGTGGCCAAGGGAGACCTCGTCAAGAAAGGGCAGGTGATCGGCACCGCCAAGGGGTTCGTCTCCGTGCCGGTGCATTCGTCAACCTCCGGCGAAGTGACAGCGGTCGAGCCGCGGCCGCATGCCAGCGGGCGCAATCTCCCCGCCGTGGTCATCCGCCCTGACGGCGAAGACGCCTGGGTGGAAGGAATCAACGGGGCCGACCCGGAGACCCTTTCCCCCGATGCGATCCGCGAGCGCATCCGCGCCGCCGGCATCGTCGGCATGGGGGGCGCCACCTTCCCTGCCCACGTCAAGCTGACGCCGCCTGAGAACAAGCCGATCCACACCTTGGTCATAAACGGCGTCGAATGCGAGCCGTATCTCACCGCCGATCACCGCCTGATGCTGGAGGAGACGGAGAGGGTTCTCGACGGCATTGCCATCCTGAAACGGGTCCTCGGCGTCGAGCGCGCCCTGGTTGGCATCGAGGCGAACAAGCCCGACGCCATCCAAGTGATGACCAAGGCCTGCGTCGGCAAGGGGATTGAGGTCGTGCCGCTCGCGGTGAAGTACCCGCAGGGGGCGGAGAAACAGCTGATCCTGGCGCTGACCGGCCGCGAGGTCCCCTCCGGCGGACTACCGATGGACGTTGGGGTCGTGGTGCAGAATGTCGGCACCGCCGCTGCCGTCAGCGACGCGGTGCGCCGCGGCCTGCCGTTGATCGAGCGAATCGCCACCATTACCGGCCCCGGAGTCACCACCCCGAAAAACCTGCGGGTGCGCGTCGGCACACCGCTTTCGCACCTGGTTGCCTTCTGCGGCGGCCTCAAGGGGGACCCGGCCAAGATCATCATGGGCGGGCCGATGATGGGCGCCACCCAGCTCTCTCTCGAGGTCCCGGCCACCCGCGGCACCTCCGGTCTGCTCCTCTTCCGCGAGGGGGAGATTCCCCTCGCTCCCGAAGGACCCTGCATCCGCTGCGGCCGCTGTGTGCGGGTCTGTCCGGCGCGCATCATGCCGACCACCATCGCCGCCTATGCCCGCCTCGACCTGATCTCCGAGGCCGAAGGCTTCGGCGCCATGGACTGCATCGAGTGCGGCTGCTGCACCTACACCTGCCCCGCCGCCCTCCCCCTGGTGCAGGCGATCCGCTATGGCAAGGGAGCGATCCTGGCCAAGAGAAGGAAGGTCTGACGTGGAGAAACAGCTCTATCTTTCCTCTTCCCCGCACATCCATTCGGGAGAGACGACCGATAAGGTAATGCGGGCGGTCATCTATTCGCTGCTGCCCGCCTGCGCCGTCGCCGTTTACTTCTTTGGTCTTGCGGCCCTCAGTGTCCTGCTCATCTGCACCCTTGGCAGCGTCGCCGCCGAGGCCGTTTGTCAGCGCCTGATGGGCAAGGCCCCCACCCTCGGGGACGGCAGCGCGGCGCTCACCGGCATCCTGCTCGCTCTGAACCTGCCGCCGTCGAGTCCCTGGTGGCTCGCCCTGATCGGTTCGGCAGTGGCGATCGGCGTCGGCAAGCAGGTTTACGGCGGTCTGGGCTACAACCCCTTCAACCCTGCCCTGGTCGCCCGGGTGGTGCTGCTGATCTCCTTTCCGGTGCAGATGACCACCTGGACGGCGCCGGCGCCACTTGGCTCCGGTATCGACGCGGTGACCTCCGCCACCCCCCTGGGCGAGATGAAGACGGCGGTGATGCTCACCGGCCAGATCCCTGCTGCCCTGCAGGGGCCCTACGGCGACTACTTCACCGGGAATATGGCCGGCTCGCTCGGCGAGGTCTCTGCCGCCGCCCTGCTGCTTGGAGGCCTGTTTCTGCTCGCCAGGCGCATCATCACCTGGCATATTCCCGTCAGCTACCTCGGCACCGTGGTGGTCCTCGGCAGCCTCTTCTGGCTGCTTGATCCGGCGCGCTACCCGGGACCGCTCTTTCACCTGCTGACCGGCGGCCTGCTGCTCGGCGCCTTCTTCATGGCCACCGACATGGTGACCTCCCCCATCACCGGCCGGGGGATGCTCCTCTTCGGTTTCGGCTGCGGCCTGATCACCGTGCTGATCCGCCTCTTCGGCGGATATCCGGAGGGGGTATCCTTTGCCATCCTGCTGATGAACGCCGTCACCCCACTGATCGACCGATTCACGAAGCCGAAGAAGTTCGGTTTTGTCGCGCCGCAGCCGGGCTAGGGGGAATGCAATGAAAGACATCAGCAGACTGGCCTTCGTTCTAACCATTATCGCCGCCGGCGCCGGCCTCATTCTCTCCCTGGTGGAGGGGGTGACCCGCGAGCCGATCGCCGAGCAGCGCCGCCTGCAGACCCTCAAGGCACTGCAGGCGGTTTTGCCCCCCATCGACAACGCTCCCGACGCCGACACCGTCAGTCTGGTGACGGGAAAGGACAAGAAGGGCAGAGATATCAGTCGCACTTTCTATCGCGGCCGTCAGGCAAACGACTTGGCCGGAGTCGCCTTCAAGGTGATCGCTCCGGACGGTTATAGCGGCAACATCGAAATCATGGTGGGAATCACTCCCGAGGGGACGGTGAACGGCATCGAAATCCTCACCCATGCAGAAACGCCCGGCCTCGGCAGCAAGATCGTCGAGCCCTGGTTCAAGGAGCAGTTCCGCGGCAAGGGGCTGGACGATGCCGACTGGAGGGTGAAAAAGGACGGCGGGGTGTTCGACCAGATCACCGGCGCTACCATCTCCCCGCGCGCCGTGGTGACAGCGGTGCGCAAGGGGCTCGAGTTTTTTCGGGAGCACCGGCAGCAGATCATCGAAACGGGGAGGAGTGAGGGATGAACTTGGCGCGCGAATTCACCAAGGGGATCTGGCGGGAGAACGCCGTCTTCAAACTGGTGCTGGGGATGTGTCCCACGCTCGCCGTCACCACCAGCGCCGAAAACGGTCTGGGGATGGGGCTGGCCACCACTTTCGTGCTGCTTTGCTCCAACGTGGCCGTCGCCCTGCTGCGCAAGGTGATTCCGTCCAAGGTACGCATCCCGGCGTACATCGTGCTGATCGCCTCCTTCGTCACCGTCGTGCAGCTCTGCATGGAGGCGTACGTCTACGACCTTTATCAGGCTCTCGGCATCTTCATCCCGCTGATCGTCGTCAATTGCATCATCCTGGGTCGGGCCGAAGCCTTCGCCGGCAAGAGCCCCGTCCTGCCGTCGCTGGCCGACGGCGCCGGAATGGGCTTAGGGTTCACCCTCGCTCTCTTCGTCCTCGGCTCGGTACGTGAACTCTTCGGCTCCGGCTCGATCCTCGGCTTCAGCCTCTTCGGCGCCGCCTACCCCCCCTTCCTGCTGCTCATCCTCCCCCCCGGCGCCTTCATCACCCTCGGCCTTCTGCTGGCGCTGATGAACCGCCTGGAAGCCTCTCGCAAGTAATATTCTCCTCTTATTTCAGACAGCGACTCGGAGCGTCCGACAGGCGATCTCCTCCCGGGGCTGCCCGGCTCTGGCGGAAAGAGCCCGGGCAGCTTCCGGTGTGATATCACTGCGGGTTCAACGCCATCCCTCCCCGGGCAGGACCGCAAATGGCAGGGACCGGCGTTACCATCAATCTTTTGGTCAGCCCGCCCGGCACAAGAAACATTCGATGCGGCCGCAGAAGGCGGTTGTCCTGAACCCTTTTCGCACACCTGGCGCAAGCCCCCGGGTGCCCTCCGCCGCTCCCGAAAAGCCCTGTTAAATCGTTGTTCTGACACTAAAAATGCGCATACAGTATACAGTATTTTTTCCTTGACAAAGGCTTTAATTTATCCTAACTTGCACACGGCCGTGCCCCGTAGAATCCATCCCTGAAAAAGCAGGAATTATCATAAAACATTCGCTGGAGGAGCCGTTTCATGCTAGATAGCTATCTGCCGATACTTGTCCTCATCGCCATCGCCGTGGCTTTCGCGCTGGGATCTGTCGTCATGTCGAGGCTGGTGGGACAGAAGAAGCCGTCCACCGTCAAGCTGGCCCCCTACGAGTGCGGCATGCCCCCTGTCGGGTCGGCCCGCGAACGCGTCTCGGTCAAGTTCTACATTATTGCCATGCTCTTCATCGTCTTCGATATCGAGGCGGTTTTTCTCTACCCCTGGGCGGTGGTGTTCAAGAGACTCGGTCTTTTCGGTTTCGTCGAGATGGGGGTCTTTATCGCCATCCTGCTCGTCGGATACGTTTATGTCTGGAAAAAAGGAGCACTGGAATGGGAGTAGACACGCTGGGCAACAACGTCATCACTACATCTCTGGATAAACTCGTCAATTGGTCCCGGTCCAAGTCGCTCTGGCCGATGACCTTCGGTCTGGCGTGCTGCGCCATCGAGATGATGGCGACCGGTGCCGCCCGTTTCGACCTCGATCGCTTTGGTGTTCTTTTCCGTGCCTCGCCGAGGCAGGCTGACTGCATCGTCATTGCCGGGACGGTGACCAAAAAGATGATGCCGGCCATCAAGACCGTCTATGAGCAGATGCCTGAGCCCAAGTACGTCATCGCCATGGGCGCCTGTGCCTGCTCCGGCGGGATTTTCGATACCTATAGTGTGGTGCAGGGGATCGACGAATACCTGCCGGTCGATGTCTACATTCCTGGCTGCCCGCCGCGACCCGAGGGTCTCCTCTGTGGGATTATCAAGCTGCAGGAGAAGATCATGAAGGAGCGCAACTCCTTCGGTGCCGCCATCGGTGTGGGCGAAGTGATCAGCCAGGCTTGAGCGAGCCTCCCTCTAGGCCGAAATCGCAATGACAAGGAATGAGAATATGAGCGTAGAGTCTGTAGTTGAAAACCTGAAGGGGAAGTTCTCCGCTTCTGTCCTGGAGGTCGCCGAGTTCCGCGGCGAGACGACGGTTGTCGTGAAGAAAGAGGATGTCGTCGCCATCTGCACCTATCTCAAGAAGGAGGAAGGGTTCAATTTTCTTTCCGACCTCTGCGGCGTCGATTATCTCGGGAAGTCTCCCCGTTTCATGGTTGTCTACCATCTGTACAACATCAAGACCCATGAGCGGCTGCGTCTCAAGGTCCCGGTGGAGGAGAAATCTCCACAGGTCGATACGGTCAGCGGCGTCTGGGCCACTGCCAACTGGCATGAGCGGGAATGTTGGGACCTGATGGGGATTTCCTTCAACAATCATCCCGACCTGCGCCGCATCCTCATGCCCGAAGACTGGCAGGGGCATCCGCTACGCAAGGATTATCCGCTTCAGGGCCCCGGGCGCGAACCCTACCAGGGGCGACTCTCCTAGGCAATCGCACAGGTTAATCACCGTTTCCCATAGAAGAGGCAGATTATGGCAACGACCGAAACGATGACCATAAACATGGGACCGCAGCATCCCTCGACCCACGGGGTGTTGCGCCTGGTGCTGGAGCTTGACGGAGAAGTTGTCGTCAAAGCCGTGCCGCACATCGGTTTTCTCCATCGCGGCATCGAAAAACTTTCTGAACACCGCACCTACCACCAGGTCCTTCCCCTGACCGACCGCCTGGATTATCTGGCGCCGATGCACAACAACCTGGCGTACGTTCTGGCGGTGGAGAAACTGCTCGGGATTACCGACCTGATTCCCGAGCGGGCACAGGTCGTCCGGGTCATGCTGGCGGAACTGACCCGTATCAAAAGCCATCTCGTCTGGCTGGCCTGCCATGCCCTCGACATCGGCGCCATGACCGTCTTTATTTACTGCTTCCGGGAACGGGAGCGAATCATGGATATTTATGAGAAGGTGTCCGGCGCCCGCATGACCTCCAACTATTTCCGCGTTGGCGGCCTCTCGGCCGACCTCCCGGACGGGTTGGAGAAGGAGATTCGTACCTTTGCCGAAGAGATGCCGCGCCATATCGATACTTATGAAGGGCTGCTGACCGGCAACAAGATCTGGCAGAAGCGTATTCAGGGCGTCGGCGTCATCAGTGCCGAGGACGCCATCGATCTGGGCGTGTCCGGGCCTTCACTGCGCGGCTGCGGCGTCAATTGGGATTTGCGCCGGGACAATCCCTACAGCGGTTATGAGAATTACGATTTCGAGGTATCCGTCCAGGAAGGCGGCGACACTTGGGCTCGCTATCTCGTCCGGCTCAAGGAAATGCGTGAGTCGTGCAAGATTGTCCGCCAGGCTCTCGACCGGCTCCAGCCCGGCCCCATTCTGGCCGACGCTCCCAAGATCTGTCTGCCCCCCAAAAAGGATGTGGTCAACACAATCGAGGGACTGATCCACCACTTCAAGATCATCAGCGAAGGGTTCAAGCCCGAAGCCGGTGAAATCTACCAGAGTGTGGAAAACCCCAAGGGGGAGGTTGGCTTCTATATCGTTTCCGACGGCTCGGCCCGCCCTTATCGGATGAAAATACGCCCCGCATCCTTCATCAATCTGCAGGCGCTGCCCAAGATGTGCGAAGGAAGCCTGATCGCCGACGTGGTGGCCGTCATCGGAACGCTGGATATCGTCCTTGGCGAGATCGACCGGTAGGGTTACGCGACGAAAGAGGTGTCGAACATGAGCAACACTGCGGAAAATGTACAGGAACAGGAAATCGATCTGACCGCAGCCAACGCGGTCATCGATAAATATATCGACATGAAGGGCGCCCTGATGCCGGTGCTGCAGGAGATCCAGGAGAGCTACGGCTATGTGCCCGAGCCGACCGTACACCTGGTCGCCGATCGGCTCAACGTCTATTCCAGCCAGATCTACGGGGTACTGACCTTCTACGCCCAGTTCCACTTGGAGCCCCGTGGCAAGTATATTATCCGCGTCTGCGTGGGGACCGCCTGCCACGTCAAGGGTGCCGGCCGGATCAGCGATACCCTCAAGGATCGCCTCGGCATCGGCCATGCGGAGACCACGCCCGATCTCAAGTTCACTGCCGAGATGGTTGCCTGCATCGGCGCCTGCGGCATGGCGCCGGTCATCATGGTCAACGATGCGACCTACGGCAGCATGTCGGTCCAGAAGCTGGACGAGGTCATCCGGAAATACCAGGCGACGGAATAAAATCTTCGGTTTTACCAATTTCACCAACACCAGCGGGGACTCAATCCTATGGCCGCGAATGCTGAAATGATAAAAGTTTTGATCTGTCAGGGAACCGGTGGCCTGGCCTCCGGGGCCAAGGCGGTGGCGGATGCTTTCGAAGAGGAATTTGCCAAGCAGGGCGTCGAAGCCAAGGTCGGCAAGCGCTGCGAAGTGGTCGGCACCGGCTGCCGCGGACTCTGCGCCAACGACGTCCTGGTCGATATCGTCCTGCCGGGTCAGGACCCGGTCACCTACGACTTCGTTACCCCCGAGTTAGTGCCGCAGATCGTAGGTGAGCACGTGCTGGCCAACGAGCCGGTCGCCAAGAAAGTCGCCGGCCCCTACTACGCCAAGTTCCTTGAAAAGCAGATGCGTGTCATCTTCTCCCGCTGCGGCACGATCAACGCCGAGAGCATCGAGGATTTCATCGCTCACAAGGGCTTCACCGGTATCCAGAAAGCGGTCACCATGACGCCGGACCAGGTCGTCGACGAAGTCAAGCGCTCCGGCCTCCGGGGTCGTGGGGGCGGCGGCTTCCCGACCGGCGTCAAGTGGTCGTTCTGCAAGGCCTCGCCCGGCGAGACCAAGTATCTGATCTGCAACGCCGACGAGGGGGACCCCGGGGCTTTCATGGACCGCTCGGTCCTCGAAGGTGATCCGTACGGTCTCATCGAAGGGATGATGATCGGCGCCTATGCCATCGGCTGCAAATTCGGCTACGTCTACGTGCGCGCCGAATATCCGCTGGCCATCAAGCGGCTGCAGAAAGCAATCGACACCTGTTACGAGCGCGGCATCCTCGGCAAGGACTGCATGGGTCTCGGCTTCTCCTTCGACATGCGCATCAAGGCCGGCGCCGGTGCCTTCGTTTGCGGTGAGGAGACGGCGCTGATGGCCTCCATCGAAGGCCAGCGCGGCATGTCCCGGCCCCGCCCGCCGTTTCCGGCCGTCCGCGGCCTCTGGGGCTACCCCACCAACATCAACAACGTCGAGACCTTCGCCAATATCTCCTATATCTTCTATAACGGCGCCGAATGGTATGCATCGATCGGCACCGAGGGGACGAAGGGAACCAAGATCTTTGCCCTCACCGGCAAGGTCAAGCACACCGGCCTGGTCGAGGTTCCGGCCGGGACGACCATGCGCGAGGTCATCTTTGACGTCTGCGGCGGCATTCTCAACAACCGCAAGTTCAAGGCGGTGCAGGCCGGCGGCCCCTCGGGCGGCTGCCTCCCCGCTGAGGCTCTCGATGCCCAGGTCGACTACGACTCGCTGATCAAAGCCGGCGCCATGATGGGCTCCGGCGGTCTCGTCGTCATGGACGAGACGACCTGCATGGTCGACATCGCCCGCTTCTTCCTCAATTTCACCCGCGCCGAATCCTGCGGCAAGTGCATCCCCTGTCGGATCGGCCTGAAGATCATGCTCGAGATTCTCGAGCGTATCACCCGGGGGGAAGGGCAGGAGGGGGACCTCGAACTGCTCGAGAGCATGGCCTACGACATCAAGAAGAGCTCGCTCTGTGGCCTTGGGCAGACGGCCCCCAACCCGGTCCTCTCCACCCTGCGCTATTTCCGGCACGAGTACGAGGCGCACATCAAGGAGAAGCGCTGCCCGTCGAACTCCTGCAAGGAGCTGCTCAAGTTCGAGGTGGTGGATAACGCCTGCAAGAAATGCGGCCTCTGCTTCAAGATCTGCCCGGTGGACGCCATTACCTGGGAAAAGGGTGGGGTGGCGATCATCGACAAGGACAAGTGCACCAAGTGCACCTCCTGTTACGACGCCTGCCGCTTCATGGCAATCGAGTAAAGTTCTGTGAGGAGTGAGGCGTAAGGAGAGAGGCGTAAAGGCATTTTCTCCTCACTCCTCACCCTTCACGCCTCACTTCCTGTGATACGAGGTCAAGATGGTAAATCTGACGATTGACGGCAAACAGGTTACGGTCAAAAGAACGGCGACCATTTACGCGGCCGCTAAGGAAGCGGGCATCGATATCCCGGTTCTCTGCTACGCCAAAAAGCTCCTCCCTTATGGCGCCTGCCGCGTCTGCCTCGTGGAGGTGGAGCAGATGAAGGGACGGCTGATCCCCTCCTGCACGACCCCGGTCACTGAAGGGATGGTGGTCACCACCTCCTCGCCCGAGATACGCAAGGTGCGCAAGACCGTCCTCGAATTTCTGCTGGTCAACCACGTGGTCGAGTGCCCGGTCTGCGACAAGGGCGGCGAGTGCGACCTGCAGGATTTGACTTATGAATACGAAGTGGTGACCAACCGCTTCGAAGGGGTCAAGTTCGACCTCCCGAAAGATGAGGTCAATCCCCTCATCGAACGCAACATGAACCGCTGCGTGCTCTGCGGCAAGTGCGCCCGGGTCTGCGATGAGATCGTCGGTTACGGCTCCTACTCCTTCATCAACCGCGGTTTCGAGACGAAGATTGCCACCGCTTTCGATCGCGGCCTGAACTGCGAATTCTGTGGACAGTGCGTATCGATGTGCCCGGTCGGCGCCATCCTGCCGCGTCCCTTCAAGTTCAAGGCACGACCCTGGCAGCTCAAAGAAGTCGATTCGGTCTGTGGCTACTGCGGTAACGGCTGTACCGTCACCCTTGGTGTACTGGGCAATAAAGTCGAGACCATCCGCTTCAACGACAAGACCGGCGTCAACGACGGCAATCTCTGCATCCGCGGCCGCTTCGGCTATTCCTACGTCAACAGCGAAGAGCGACTGAAGAAGCCTCTGTTGCGCAAGGACGGTCAACTGGTCGAGGTCGAGTGGCCGGAAGCGCTCGCTGCTGTGGCTGATGGCCTCGCCAAGGCCGGCAAGGAAAAGGGGCTGGGAATCATCTCCGGCGCCCGCCTTACCAACGAAGAACTATTCCTGCTCAAAAATCTTGCCAAGAGTCTCGATACCGGCAACATTGACCACTCCGGCGGCGAGTGCTACAAGGGGCTGACCGAGGGTCTGCAGCAGACGCTGGGCATGGCCGCCTCGACAGCCACCTTCCCGCAGGTCGAGCAGTGTGACGTCATTCTCGCCATCCGTTCCGACTTTTACGAGACCCACCCGGTCTTCGGCATGGTGGTCAATCAGGCGGTCAAGCGGCACGATGCCCATTTGTTCGTCGTCACCGACAAGAAGGGGAAGTTCACCAAGCTTCCCCATGCCGAGACCCTGCTGAGCCGTCCCGGGCTCGAGGTCAACATCCTCAACGCCATGGCCCAGGTCCTGTTCGCCGAGGGACTGGCGATCACCGACGGTGTCGAGGGTGTCGAAGAGCTCAAAACGGCTCTGGCCGCCTTTACCCCCGAGCAGGTCGCGGCCCAGACCGGGGTTGCCGCCGAGGCTATCCGCCAGGCCGCCCGCCAGTTGGCCGGCGCCAAGAAGAGTGCCATCCTGCTGGCCTACGGTCTTCCCTATACGGCTCAAAGCAAGGAATTGGCGGTGGCTGCGGCCAATCTGGCGATTCTTACCGGCAATGCGGGCCGAACCGGCAGCGGTCTCTTCCTTTGCGGTGAGAAGGCCAACAGCCAGGGGGCGATCGATCTTGGGCTGCTTCCCGCAGCCGGCGCCCTCGGCGCCCAGGAGATGCTGCAGGCTGCTGCTGCCGGCAAGCTCGGTGCTCTCTACATCATCGGCGAAGACCCGCTGACCTCCTATCCCGATCGGGCCAAAGTGGAGGCGGCCCTCAACAAGGCTTCCTTCGTGGTCGTGCAGGACATCTTCCTGTCGCCGACCGCCCAGCAGGCCGATGTGGTCCTGCCGGCGGCCTCCTTTGCCGAGAAGGACGGCACCTTCACCAATGCCGAGCGGCGCATTCAGCGAGTTCGTCCCGGTATCCCCAGCCCCGGTGAAGCAAAGTCGGACTACGCTATCTTCGCCTTGCTCGCCGCCCGCCTGGGCCAGCAGGTGAGTTACACCGGCCCGGCCGCAGTTTTTGCCGAGATTGCCGCGATGGTTCCAGCCTATGCCGGTATCGATTTCAACGTCATCGGTCCGCAGGGGATGGTCTGGGGAGGCGAATCGCTGTCGCCGCGCTTCAAGAAAGTACTGCCGGTCGCCGGCGGCAAGGCACTCGATGCACCCTTCCAACTGGTGACGGGGAGCGCCCTTTACCACAGCGGCACCATCTCAAGCCGTGCCAAGGGTCCTCTCGCCGTCGTTCCTGAGCCTTATCTGGAACTCGGTCTGCAGGATGCGGCGGCACTCAAGATCGTCGACGGTGAAATGGTGTCGGTCAAGGGGAACGGCGTGGTTCTCAAGCTCAAGGCCAAAGTCGACAGTCGCCTCCCCAAAGGGGTGGTTTTCGCTCCGTATCATTTTGCCAGCGCCGGCTTGAACCGTCTCTATCGGGGCGAGGCTGCGGTTGCCGTGGAACTGAGCAAGTAACCAGCGCCAGGAGAGATTATGGACTGCCCCAAGTGCAAGGCGCCCGTCTCGGTGCGGGCCAAGTTTTGCGACCAGTGCGGGACCAATCTGGCCACGAATGTCGAGTTTCTGCACCAGCGCGCGCTCGACCACTACCACCGGGGGCTGATCGACGAGTCGATCCGGCTCTGGGACGAAGCGATCGGTCAGGAGCCCGCGTTCAGCAAGGGGTACTATTACAAGGGGCTGGCGCTCTACGACCGCGGTGACCTGCAACTGGCCGTTGCGGCCTTCCGCAAGGCGCTGGAGGGCGAGAAGGAACCCTTCCGGGTCTTTTTCAAGCTCGGCATGGCCCAGTACGGGCTCGGGGATCTGGCCGGCAGCATCGCGAGCTTCCGTCAGGCGCTCAAACTCAATCCGGGCAGCGCCGAGACCCACTACCGTCTCGGGCTCTCGTGCCTGCGCAATAATGACCTCGATGGCGCTCAGCAAGCACTCGTGGAGGCCCTCGGGATCAACCCGCAGTACACTCGGGCGCTCTACATCCTCGGCATGGTTCTTTCTCAAAAAGGCGAGCATGACGAGGCGATTACGAAATTCCGCAAGGTGGTCGAACTCAGCCCCACCTACACTGCTGCCCGCTTTGAACTGGGCATGGCGCTGTTCAAGAAGGGCAACCTGAGTGAAGCGGCCGAGCAGTTCCGGGTGGCGGTCGAGTCTAATCAGCGCTTTGCCCCCGGCCACTTCATGCTGGGTGAAGCCAGCCGCAAACTGGGCGAATTCGGCGATGCAATCGGGGCCTACGAGCAAGTCCTGAAGCTCAATCCGAAGGACGCGGACACCTATGTCCGCCTGGCCGAGTGCAACCTGCAACTCGATTTCCTCGATGCAGCCCGCGAGGCTCTGAACAAGGCACTTGCCATCAACCCGGACAATCGCGACGCCCAGTACTTGAAAAAGCATCTGGGTGAGATGACCACCCCCCACAAACCCGGTTTTTAGATTCGTATTCAGTACCGTTATTTTGATCAAATCTGACGAAGGAAGAGGATTGACATGACGCCACAAATGTTAAGCCTGTCGAACGCACCGCTGTGGTTCGTCGTCGCGATGCTGGTGAAGATTGCCGCGGTTTTCGGCGTAACCATGCTGATGGTCGCTTACGCCACTTGGGTGGAGCGCAAGGTTATCGGTCACATGCAGACCCGTCTTGGCCCTATGTCTACCGGGTGGCACGGCCTGCTGCAGCCGATTGCCGACGGTCTGAAGCTCTTCTTCAAGGAGGATATCATCCCGGCACAGGCCAGCAAGGTAGCGTTTATCCTGGCGCCGATGATGATTCTCGTTCCGGCACTGATCACCGTTGCCGTCGTTCCCTTCGGGCCGGATCTGGAGATCGGTGGATATCTGATTCCGCAGCAGATCACCGACCTCAACGTCGGCATGCTCTATGTCCTGGCGATGGCCGGCCTTGGCGTCTACGGCATCGTCCTCGCCGGCTGGAGCTCCAACAGCAAGTACTCGCTGCTCGGCGGCATCCGCTCCTCGGCGCAGATGGTTTCCTACGAGTTGGCGGCGGGCCTGACCATCGTCTCGGTCTTCATGCTTTCCGAAACCCTGAGCCTGCGGGGAATTGTCGCTGCGCAGGCAGGACCCCTCTGGGGCAGCATCGCCTTTCTTCCCAACTGGTACGTCTTCTCCCAGCCGCTCGCCTTCGGACTGTTCGTCATCTGCTCGCTGGCCGAAATCAACCGCACCCCCTTCGACCTCCCTGAGGCCGAGACCGAGCTGGTTTCCGGCTTCTGCACCGAATACTCCTCGATGAAGTACGCCCTCTTCTTCATGGCGGAATACGCGAATATGATCGTGATCTCGGCCCTCGCTGCCACGCTCTTCCTTGGCGGCTGGGGCGGGCCCTTCCCGGGTGTCATCAACCTGCTGCTGAAGGTCTTTGGCTTCATGTTCTTCTTCATCTGGCTTCGCGCCACCTGGCCCCGCGTTCGTTACGACCAGCTGATGTTCCTGGGCTGGAAGGTCTTCCTGCCGCTCTCGCTGCTCAATATCGTGGTAACCGGCCTCGTGGTCGTGTTGGTGCAGTAACTCAAACCTGAGACAAGAGGATACGGCCCATGTTCAAAGAATTCATCAAAGGTCTGAGCATTACCTTTAAACACATGCTTCCTGGGCACTCGACCACGGTCCAGTACCCCCTTCAGAAGCTGCAGCCTTCTGCTCGCTTTCGCGGTCTGCACCGGCTGGTGCCGGCGCACGACCGGGAGAAGTGCGTCGCCTGTTATCTGTGCCCGACGGTCTGTCCCGCCAAGTGCATCACGGTCGAGTCGGCTGAAAACGACAAGGGCGAGAAATATCCCAAGGTCTATAAAATCGATCTGCTGCGCTGCATCTTCTGCGGTTATTGTGTCGAAGCCTGTCCAGTCGAAGCCCTCGAGATGACCGACGCCTACGAACTGGCCAACTACAAGCGCGACGACTTCAACTTCACTAAAGAGCGGCTGCTCAAGTAATCGAAGGAGCGTTGAATCCATGGAAATCCTCTTTTTCTACCTGGTCGCCCTGGTCGCGGTCGCCTCCGCCCTGCTGGTGGTCACGTGCAAGAATCCCGTCAACAGCGCCCTCGCTCTGGTGAACACGTTCTTCAGCCTGGCCGTCTTCTACGTCATGCTCGAGGCGCCCTTCATGGCAGCCATTCAGGTCATGGTCTACGCTGGCGCCATCATGGTCCTGATCATCTTTGTCATCATGCTGCTGAACCTCGGAACGGCCACCCTGAAGAAGGTGTCCCACTCGGCGGCCGGCGGCGCGGCGGTGGCGGCACTGACGCTCTTCGTGATCGGCTACTTCCTCAACCGCAGCGAGCCGACCGGGATGACCGGCGACATCACTTCCGAAGTTGTAGCCAAGGTTGGTCATACCGAGTTGATCGGCAAGGCGCTGTTTGTCGATTTTCTTCTCCCATTTGAAATCACTTCCATCCTGCTCCTGGTCGCCATCATCGGGGCGGTGGTGCTGGCCAAGCGTGAAGTCTAGCCGAGAGACAAGGACAGGAGAGAGACCATGATCACCGTTCACCATTACCTGATACTCAGCGCGATTATCTTCTCCATCGGCACCTTCGGAGTCTTGACGCGCAAAAACGCCATCGTCATCTTCATGTGCATCGAGCTGATGCTCAATGCTGTGAACCTGACCTTCATCGCCCTCTCCCATCACCTGGGAAATCTTGACGGCCAGGTTTTCGTCTTCTTCGTCATGACCGTGGCGGCCGCTGAAGCGGCCGTGGGTCTGGCACTGATGATCACCTTCTTCCGCAACCGCGAGAGCATCGAGGTCGACGACATCAACCTGATGAAATGGTAGTATCTGCGATTCCGGGTTTGCACTAAGGCTCAATCCGCTCAGAGGAGATATAGATGTACGACAAACTGTGGCTCATCCCGTTCTTTCCGCTGCTGGGGTCCGTGATCAACGGACTGCTCGGTAAGAAGATCAAGAATGAGAAGGTGATCGGGGCCATCGGAACCCTGGCCATCGCGTCTTCGTTCGTGGTCTCCTGCGTGTACTTCTTCCAACTGCTCGGCGACTCGGAAAAGGTCCACGAGCAGGTGATCGCATCCTGGATATCCGTGGGGTCACTGCAGGTCGATTGGGGCTTTCTCCTCGATCCTCTCTCGGCGTTGATGATCATGGTGGTAACCGGGGTCGGCTCGCTGATCCATCTCTACTCCGCCGGTTACATGCACGGCGAGGAAGGGTTCTACCGCTACTTCTCCTATCTGAACCTCTTCTGCTTCTCGATGCTGATGCTGGTGCTGGGCAACAATGCTCTCGTCATGTTTATCGGCTGGGAGGGCGTCGGTCTCTGCTCCTATCTGCTCATCGGTTACTACTTTCACAAGCAGAGCGCCGGCGACGCAGCCAAAAAAGCGTTCGTCGTCAACCGGGTCGGTGACTTCGGTTTTCTGCTCGGCCTGCTGACCCTCTACTGGACTCTGGGGAGCGAGCACGGCGTCTGGACCCTCAACTTCGTCGAGATCGCCAAACACGGCCACCTGCTCGGAGCCGGCAGCCTGGTGGTGACCATCATCACTCTCTGCTTCTTCCTCGGCGCCACCGGAAAGTCGGCGCAGATCCCTCTTTATACCTGGTTGCCCGACGCCATGGAAGGCCCCACCCCGGTTTCCGCCCTGATCCATGCGGCCACCATGGTCACCGCCGGCGTCTACATGATCGGCCGCATGAACGGCCTCTTCGCCATGGCTCCCGACACCATGATGACGATCGCTATCGTCGGCGCCGCCACCGCCATCTTCGCCGCCTCGATCGGCCTCGCCCAGAACGACATCAAGCGGGTGCTTGCCTACTCGACCGTTTCCCAGCTCGGCTACATGTTCCTGGCCATGGGGGTCGGCGCCTTCACCGCCGGCATCTTCCACCTGATGACCCACGCCTTCTTCAAGGCCTGCCTCTTCCTCGGCTCCGGTTCGGTGATCCACGCCCTTTCCGGAGAACAGGACATGCGCTACATGGGCGGACTGCGCAAGCACATGCCCTACACCCACATCACCTTCCTCATCGCCACCATCGCCATCGCCGGGATCCCCGGTCTGGCCGGCTTCTTCTCCAAGGACGAGATCCTCTGGTGGGCCTACGCCTCGACCCGCGGCCACTGGCTGCTCTGGCTGGTCGCTGCCGGCGCCGCCGGCATGACCGCCTTCTACATGTTCCGCCTGGTCTTCATGACCTTCTACGGCAAGGAGCGCCTGACGCACCACGCCAAGCATCACCTGCACGAGTCCCCCTTCGTCATCACCCTGCCGCTCATGGTGCTGGCGGTGCTCTCGCTCTTCGGTGGTTACGTGGGCGTCCCGGCCATCCTGGGCGGCGCCAACCATATCCACCACTTCCTGGAGCCGGTATTCGGCCATTCGACCGAAACCTTCGGCATCTCTGCCCACGGCAGCCACGCCGCCGAATATGGCCTGATGGGGGTATCCATCGGCATCGCCGTGGTCGGCATCGCCCTGGCCTACCTCATGTACCTGAAGCGGCCCGAGCTGCCTGGTCGCTTCGTCGCCTCCTTCCAGGGCCTGCACCGTGCGGTATTCAACAAGTGGTACGTGGACGAGATTTACGACGCCCTCTTCATCAACCCCACCAAGCGACTCGGCACCTTCCTCTGGAAAGGGTTCGACGTGGTGGTGGTCGACGGCATCGTCAACGGAACCGGCAAGATTGTCGTCGCCTGCTCGAAGGCCCTTCGCTTCACCCAGACAGGCTATGTCCACAACTACGCCATGTCGATGGCGGTGGGGGCTATTGTGATCGTGGCCGTTTACGTCTTCAGGTAAGAGTGCTGTCCGATTTGCCATAGAGAGTAATCAAGGAGCGAATTCCAATGACCGAACATCTTCTCAGCCTGATGACCTTCTTCCCGCTTCTGGGACTGCTGGTCCTGCTCTTCCTGCCCCGGGAGAATGCCGGCCTGCTCAAGGGCTTTACCCTGGCGGTGACGCTGGCCACTTTTCTCATCAGCCTGCCGCCGGCATTTGACGACGTTTTCAAGACCTCGGGCGGAATGCATTACACCGAGTTCGCCAAATGGATCAGCATCGGCGACTATTTCCAGATGAACTACAGTGTCGGCATTGATGGCATCAGCCTCTGGCTGGTCCTGCTGACCACCTTCATCATGCCGATTGCCGTCCTCTCTACCTGGCAAGCCGTCGAAAAGAACGTCAAGGGCTTCATGGCCCTGCTGCTTCTGCTCGAGACGGGGATGATCGGCGCCTTCATCTCCCTCGACCTCTTTCTCTTTTACATCTTCTGGGAACTGATGCTGATCCCGATGTATTTCCTGATCGGCATCTGGGGGGGCAAGAACCGCATCTACGCCGCGGTCAAGTTTTTCATCTATACCGCCGTCGGTTCGCTCCTGATGCTGGTGGCCATTCTCTTCATCTACTATTATGCCGTAAAGTCCGGCATGGATATCAGCGGCTTCTCCATCGCCGATTTCTACAAGCTCTCCATTCCCGCCGGGGTGCAGACTTGGCTTTTTGCGGCGTTCGCCTTCAGCTTCGCCATCAAGGTGCCGATGTTCCCCCTGCACACCTGGTTGCCTGACGCCCACACCGAGGCGCCCACCGCCGGTTCCGTGATTCTTGCAGCCATCCTGCTGAAGATGGGGACCTACGGCTATGTGCGTTTCGCCATGCCGCTCTTTCCCGACGCCACCCAGCAGTTCATTCCCTTCCTCTCCCTGCTGGCGGTGATCGGTATCATTTACGGCTCGCTGGTCGCCATGATGCAGGACGATGTGAAGAAGCTGGTCGCCTACTCCTCGGTGGCGCACCTCGGCTTCGTGATGCTCGGCATCTTTGCCCTCAACATGCAGGGGATGGCCGGCGGCATGATCCAGATGGTCAACCACGGCATCTCGACCGGCGCGCTCTTCCTTATCGTCGGCTTCATCTACGAGCGGCGCCACACCCGCCAGATCTCCGAGTTCGGTGGCCTGGCCAAGCAGATGCCGGTGTTCGCCACCATCTTCATGATCATTACCTTCTCCTCTATCGGTCTGCCCGGTACTAACGGCTTTGTCGGCGAGTTCCTCACTCTCATGGGGGCGTTCGAGAGTGAGCTGCGCTGGTATGCCGTTTTTGCCACCACGGGTGTTGTTTTCGCTGCAGTCTACATGCTCTGGATGTTCCAGCGGGTCATGTTCGGTGAGTTGAAGAACCCCAAAAACGCCGAACTCAAGGACCTCTCGTCGCGCGAAGTGGTCCTGATGCTGCCGCTGCTGCTTTTCGTCTTCTGGATCGGTGTCTATCCCAACACCTTCTTCGACAAGATGAACCCGGCCATTGAGCAGCTCATTCAGCAGGTCAAGGGTCGGCAGATTCAGGCTCTGCAGATCGTTCCCGCTGCCGAAGCGGCGGAGCCGGAGCAACTGGCCCCCGCTGCAGAAGAGGGTGTGGAACCAACTGCGACTGAGCCGACTGCTGCACCTGCTGCCGAGGAGGCGGGCGAAGCGCCCGTGTTGCCGCCAGGACATCCGCCCATCGCGCCGGCTCAACCTGGCGGACACTGAGAAAGCACGCAAAGAACGACCTGTATTCGGCTAAAACCGCTTCCGGAGGAGCATTTCCATGGAAAATCTTGCTCAACTCGCCATGCAGAACGTCAATTTCGGCGCGATCATGCCCTCGCTGGTGCTGACCTGCTTCGGTCTGGCGATTCTGCTCATCAACGTCTTTTCGCCCCGCGGCAAAACGGCACACACCTGCTGGATCAGCATCGCCGCGCTGGTCGTTACCGGCATCGTCGCCGCCTCGGCGTGGAATAACCCGCAGTTCGGCTTCGCCGGCAGCGTGGCCCTCGACAATTTTGCCAGCTTTTTCAACCTCACCTTCCTGCTGGCGGCCGGGTTGACCATCCTCATGTCGGATGATTACCTGCGGCGCGAGGGGTATCCGGTCGGCGAATATTACCCGCTCGTTCTCTTCACCACCGCTGGCGCCATGTGGATGGCTTCGGGTACCGACCTGATGACCATTTTCCTCGGCCTTGAGGTCCTCTCCATCTCCCTCTACGTCCTGGCCGGCTTCTTCCGCCGTCAGACCCGCTCCAACGAGGCCGGCCTCAAGTATTTCCTGCTGGGCGCTTTTTCCACCGGTTTTCTCCTTTACGGGATTGCTCTGCTCTACGGCGTCGCCGGCACCACCAACGTCGCCGATATCGGAATGTACCTGCGCAGCCAACCTGCTTTGCTGGCCAATCCGATGACCATTGCCGGCATGCTGCTGCTTTCTGTCGGATTCCTGTTCAAGATTGCCGCGGCTCCCTTTCACATGTGGACTCCGGACGTCTATCAGGGGGCGCCGACGCCGATTACCGCATTCATGAGCGCCGGACCCAAGGCCGCCGCCTTTGCCGCCTTCCTGCGCATTTTCACCCTTGGCCTCGACGGATTGCAGGCCGAGTGGACTGCTCTGCTCTGGGTGCTTGCGGTGCTGACCATGACCGTCGGCAACGTTCTGGCCATTTACCAGACCGACCTCAAGCGGATGCTTGCCTACTCCTCCATCGCCCACGCCGGCTACGCGCTGGTCGGCATGGTGGCCGCCAACGATATCGGCAAGTCCGGCATCCTTTTCTACATGCTCGCCTACACCTTCATGAACCTTGGCGCCTTCGCCGTTCTGGTTCTGGCTGGCAAGAAGGGTGAAGAAAATCTCACTCTTGAGGGTTTTTCCGGTTTCGGTTTCAAGCGCCCCTTCCTCGGCGTGGCGATGACCATCTTCCTCCTTTCCCTGATGGGCATCCCGCCGACAGCCGGTTTCGCCGGCAAGTTCTACATCTTTGCCGGTGCCGTCGAGGCTGGCTACATCTGGCTGGCCATCCTGGGTGTGCTCAATTCCGCCGTTTCCCTCTACTACTACCTGCGGGTGATGGTTTACATGTATTTCCGCGAGCCTGCCGAGGACTACGGGTGGATGACGATGCAGGTGGGGGCCGTGATCTCCATCATTCTCGCCATCGTCGGCGTTTTCTATCTGGGCATCTTCCCGGGCAGCGTCATGGAGATGGCCAAGAGCGCTGTCATGTTTTAAGATGGACGACAGCATACGCTGTAAAGAAGCCCCCCGGACCCCGTCCGGGGGGCTTCTTCGTCAGAAGGTGACGCTGACGGCAAATTCAGGTAGAATGCTCAGCCATGACAGAACTAAAGGACAGTCATATCCCCCTGGTCGGCGTCGATACCGGCGGCACCTTTACCGATTTCGTTCTGGTCGAAGGCGGTCAGGTCAGAACCTATAAGCTCCCCTCCACCCCTGACGACCCGTCACAGGCGGTTCTTGCTGGTCTCCGTCATCTCCTGGGCGACCGGGAGACGCTGGTTTTTCATGGCTCGACGGTGGCGACCAATGCTCTGCTGGAGGGGAAGGGGGATGCTGTTGTGCTGGTGGTCACTGCGGGATTCCGTGACCTGTTGACGATTGGCCGGCAGAACCGCCCGCGACTCTACGCCCTGCATCCCCGGCGGCAACCTCCGCTGGTGCCGCGGGAGCGCACGGTAGAGGTGCATGAGCGGATCCTGGCCGACGGCAGCGTGGAAACTCCATTGACAGAGGCAGAGAAGGAGCGGGTGGTCGCCGCGGTGACGGCCAGTGGCTGCCGCTCGGTTGCCCTCTGTCTTCTCCACGCCTACGCCAATCCGGAGCACGAGCGCCAGTTGCTCGCGGCATTGGTGGATGCCGGGCTGCAGGTCTCCGCCTCCTGCCGGATCCTTCCCGAGTACCGCGAATTCGAGCGGGCCTCGACGACAGCGGTCAACGCCGCCGTCTCGCCGGTCATGGAGCGCTACCTCAGACGTCTGCAGCAGGGACTGGGTGCCGGGCACCTGAAGATCATGCAGAGCAACGGTGGTTCCATCCTGGCCGAGACGGCGGGCCACGAGGCGGTGCGGACCATTCTCTCCGGACCGGCCGGCGGCATGGTTGGCGCCTTCGCCACGGCCAAGGCCGCCGGCTGCCATCGTGTCCTCACGTTCGACATGGGCGGGACGAGCACCGATGTCGCTCTCTGCGAAGAAACCATCCCCTTTACCGCCGAGATGGTCATTGCCGGCTGGCCGGTCAAGGTGCCGATGATCGACATCCATACCGTCGGCGCCGGCGGCGGCTCCATCGCCCGTATCGACGCCGGCGGAGCGCTACGGGTCGGGCCGCAGAGCGCCGGGGCCGACCCCGGCCCGGTCTGCTACGGCCGGGGGGACGCGGTAACGGTGACCGACGCCAACCTCTACCTCGGGCGGCTGCTTCCCGACCGCTTTCTCGGCGGCCGGATGCGGCTGGATGTGGTGCGCTGCCGGCAGGCGATAGAGGGTCTGGCCCGGCAGGCCGGCCTTGAGCCGGTGCGGCTGGCCGAGGGAATCCTCGAGGTAGCCGAAGCGACCATGGCCGGAGCGTTGCGGGTGGTCTCCATCGAACGCGGGCACGATCCGCGCGACTTCGTCCTGCTCCCCTTCGGCGGCGCGGGTGGCCTGCATGCCTGCGCCCTGGCGGAAAAGCTGGCCATTCCCCGGGTGCTCATCCCGGTCCATCCCGGGCTCCTATCGGCCGTCGGGATGATTCTCTCCGATGCGATTCGCGACTACTCCCGCTCGGTACTGCGACCGTCGACGGTCGCAGTGGCCGAACTCGAAGGCTTGCTCGCGCCGATGCGGCGGCAGGCGCTGACCGAGATGGCGGCCGAAGGCATCACCGGTGCGCAGTTGCAGCTGCTGCCCTCCCTCGATCTGCGCTACCGTGGTCAGTCCTTCGAGGTGAACGTCCCTCTCGTCGGCGATCACCTGAGCGCTTTCCATGTCGAACACGAGAGGCTCTACGGCTACCGGGACGAGCGGCGGCCGACGGAGATCGTCACCCTGCGCCTGCGCGCCGTCGGCCGCGGCCCCCACCCTGACCTCACCCGGGGGCTGTGCATCATGGGCGAAGCGGTCCCGGAGCAGGCCGTGCCGGTGGTCCTGGGTGGCGTACGGCTTGACTGCCCGCTCTACGAGCGTGAGCGCCTGCCGTGCGGCAGCAGCTTCGCCGGTCCGGCGCTGGTGGTGGAGGAGACGGCCACCCTCCTGGTGCGCCCCTGCTGGTCGGTGCAGGTGGACGGGAGGGGGAACCTGAGGCTGGAGAGAAGCTGATGTCCAAGGTCCAAAGTCCCTGGTCCCTGGTCGTCGGAACTGGGTTTCGGAGAGTTTGCAGAAGTTTTAGACCTTGGACCTTGGACTTTGGACCGGGGACTTGAGACCTATGACCGTTAACCAGATCGACCCGATCCGCCTGGAGGTGCTGAAGAACCGCTTCGTCTCCCTCGCCGAGGAGATGGGGGCGGTGCTGATGCGCACCGCCTTCTCGCCCAACATCAAGGAGCGGCGGGATTTTTCCTGCGCCCTCTTCGACCGGCACGGCGAGATGCTCGCGCAGGCGGCCCATATCCCGGTGCATCTCGGCTCGATGCCGCTGTCGGTGGCCGCCGCCCTCGAGCGGCCGGACCTCGCCCCGGGTGACATGCTGCTGCTTAACGATCCCTACCGCGGCGGGACGCACCTGCCCGACATCACCCTGGTCACGCCGGTCTACCTCGATGGCGACCGTCCCGTATTCTTTCTCGCGAACCGCGCCCATCATGCCGACGTCGGCGGCATGAGCGCGGGTTCCATGCCCCTTTCCACAGAAATTTTCCAGGAGGGGCTGCGCATCCCGCCGGTGAAGATCGTCCGGGGTGGCGAGATCGACCCGGAACTGCTCGCCCTGCTGCTGGCCAACGTGCGCACCCCGGTCGAACGGGAAGGGGACCTGAGTGCCCAGATCGCCGCCAACCGCACCGGCGAGCGGCGCCTGCGGGAGGTCGTCGGCCAGTACGGCCTGGCCGAAGTCGAACGCTACGGTGCCGCGCTGCTCGATTACGGTGAGCGGCTGATGGCGGAGGTCATAAGGACCATTCCCAACGGAATTTACACCTTCGAGGATGTTCTGGATGACGACGGGGCGGGAACGGAGGCGATCCCGATCCGCTGCAAGATTACGGTGCGCGGCGGACGGGCGACAGTCGATTTCACCGGCTGCGCCCCCCAGGTCGCAGGCTGTCTCAACGCTGTGCGTGCCATCACCCTCTCGGCGGTCTTCTATGTCTTCCGCCTGCTGGCCCCGGAGGAGATCCCCAACAATGCAGGCTGCCTGCGCCCCATCGAGGTGCTGACCCGACCGGGAACGGTGGTCGATTGTACCTTTCCGGCAGCGGTGGCCGGGGGGAACGTCGAGACCTCGCAGCGCCTCGTCGATG
>Ga0256865_1000122_pt1 | contig 27857 bp, 25 predicted proteins | sample RVTome_14_FD_187337 | JGI IMG/M metagenome (GOLD analysis project Ga0256865, IMG submission 187337) | Soil microbial communities from uranium-contaminated site in the Upper Colorado River Basin, Wyoming, United States - RVT145D125 HiSeq ... | reverse complement strand
GTCGACGAGGATCTCGAGGTGGAGCTCACCCATCCCGGAGATGATCGTTTGGCCGGTTTCCTCATCGGATCTGACCAAGAAGGTCGGGTCCTCCTCGGAGAGACGGTGCAAAGACTCGGAGAGCCTCTCGTCGTCGGACTTGGTCTTGGGCTCGATGGCCACCGAGATGACCGGTGCCGGGAACTCCATCGATTCCAGCTGGATCGGCTCGTTGACCGCCGTGAGGGTGTCACCGGTCGTGGTGTTCTTGAACCCGATGCCGGCGACGATGTCTCCGGCGAAGATGTCGTCGACGTCCTCACGGGAGTTGGCATGCATTCGGAGGATTCGCCCGAGACGCTCCTTCTTCCCCGTGGTGGCATTGAGCACCGTGTCGCCCTGCGCTGCGTGGCCGGAGTACACCCGGAAATACGTCAGCTTTCCGACGTGGGGATCGGACATGATCTTGAAGGCGAGAGCGCTGAACGGCTCGCTGTCGTCGAGACGGCGCTCCATGACGACACCCTCGTCACCTGGCCGGAATCCCTTGATCGGAGGCAGGTCGGCGGGGCTGGGGAGATAGGCGACTATGGCATCGAGGAGGAGTTGGACGCCCTTGTTCTTGAAGGCGGAGCCGCAGAAGACCGGGGTGAAGTCGCGGGCCAGGGTTCCGACGCGAACACCCTCCTGGATCTCTTTGGCGGTGAGGTCGCCGTTCTCGAGATACGCCTCGAGAAGAGCCTCCGATACCTCGGCCACGGTCTCGAGGAGCTTCTCCCGATACTCGGCGGCCTTGTCCTGGATGTGGTCGGGGATGTCGGAAGTGTCCCAATGCCTGCCGTCGTCGCCCTGCCAGATGTGGGCCCTCATCTCGACGAGGTCGACGACCCCGATGAAATCGGCTTCGGTGCCGATCGGGAGCTGCATCACCAGGGGCCTGGCGCCGAGACGCGAGACGATGGAGTCGATATCGAAGTAGAAGTCGGCACCGGTGCGGTCGAGCTTGTTGACGAAACAGATGCGAGGAACCCCGTAGCGATCGGCCTGGCGCCAGACCGTCTCCGACTGAGGCTCCACTCCGGCGACACCGTCGAAAACTGCGACAGCTCCGTCGAGGACACGCAGGGACCTCTCGACCTCGACAGTGAAGTCGACGTGACCCGGGGTGTCGATGATGTTGATCCAGTGGTCATGCCAGACACAGGTGGTGGCAGCGGAGGTGATGGTGATGCCCCTCTCCTGCTCCTGTTCCATCCAGTCCATCGTGGCGGAGCCCTCGTGAACCTCACCGATCTTGTAGTTACGGCCGGTGTAATAGAGGATGCGCTCGGTGAGGGTCGTTTTGCCCGCGTCGATATGCGCCATGATCCCGATGTTCCGGGTACGGCTCAGCGGGACTTCCCGCAGATGCTGCAGCGCACTTCCGTTGCTCATTTCCTTCTCTATTACTCCGACTCGTTATGAGGTTGTGAACGTCCCCGTCCGGTGGTTCAGACCCGCTTTCGGTGGTCGGGCCCGCCTGCGCGGAGCGTCTCTTTTGAAATCTGGCTATCGGTGCCGATGGACCGTGTGGCTCACCATCGGTAATGGGCGAACGCCTTGTTGGACTCCGCCATCTTGTGGACATCTTCCTTACGCTTGACCGCGGCACCGGTGTTGTTCGAGGCGTCGAGGATCTCGTTGGCGAGACGCATCGACATCGTCGGCTCCCTGCGTCGGCGAGAGAAGCCGACCAGCCATCTCACGGCGAGAGTCTCCTGGCGCCGGGGCGATACTTCGATCGGTACCTGGTAGGAGCTTCCGCCCACCCGACGGGACCGGACTTCGACTTGGGGGCGGATGTTGTCGACCGCACGCTTGAGGACGACGCTCGGGTCCTGGCTGGTGCGCTGCCCCACCGTCTCCAATGCGTCATAGACGATGCGGCGCGCCACGTCTTTCTTCCCCTTGAGCAGCACCTTGTTGATCACCTTCGAGACCAGGGCGCTGCGGAACAACGGGTCGGGCTCAACCTTTCGCTGTTGGGCCGGTGCTCTACGCATCAGGAATCCTTCTTCGTCCCATACCGGGAACGGGCCTGCTTGCGATCGCCGACGCCAGAGGCGTCGAGTGTCCCCCGGATGACCTTGTAGCGGACCCCGGGCAAATCACGGACCCGGCCGCCGCGGACCAGTACCGCGCTGTGCTCCTGGAGGTTGTGGCCCTCGCCGGGGATATAGGCGGTCACCTCGACGCCTGACGAGAGGCGGACACGGCACACCTTGCGCAGCGCCGAGTTCGGCTTCTTCGGCGTGACGGTATAGACCCTGGTGCAGATGCCACGCCGTTGCGGGGCACCGGCAAGACCAGCGGTCTTCATCTTCTTCTTCTTCGGCTTCCTGCCCTCGCGGACAAGCTGCTCAATCGTCGGCATTCTGCTCCTTACGCAAGGAGTCGGCACGGGCGCAGCCCAGGTGCCGATCCTGTTGTGAAACTTTGCGTACCGGGGGCGCGGTAGCTCCCGGTCCGTTCGCGGTCGATCCCCCGGCAGTGGAGGGAACCTCGAACGCCCCCTGATTCTATGTTGGGTCGGCTCCGTCTACCAAATCGTTTTTGGACCCGATGCCGCAGGGATCGTCGGGGGGCATACCGAATCACCCGGGGACGGTCCCTCGGGATCAGGGACCAACTGATAGTCGATCAGGTTGGAAGGTATGACTTCCCTGACCTCGGTTCCTTGACCCGTCAGATCACATGGACTGGGACAGATCTCGCGAACTCGTGATCTGTAGAGACTCACCGGTACAGCCATAGCGGATCCTTGTTGGGCGGGTTCACCGAACTCGACTGAGTATTCCCAACACGCTCCGCCCGCTTCCAGACCGTTGTCTTTTTCGGTGAGAATCACGACCTCGCCACCATCAACGGTTATGTCAAATATGGGAGCCGGCTCTGTGAATTGCCATGCGTGTGTGCCATTTGACCTGTCTTCTCGACCACAGCCAGTTATCAGAGAAAGAGTTGTGAGGCCGACGATGAACACGGATCGGAGCAATCGAGTCATCGGTTAATCAGTGGTCGTCGTCGGCATCGTGGTCGTCGTCGACGGTTCTGTCGTACTGGTGGTAGTCGACGGAACGGTCGTCGTGGTGGTCGTGGTTGTGGTCGTAGTGGTGGTAGTCGTGGTGGTTGTGGTCGTGGTGGTCGTCGCCGTGATCGTGGTCGTCGTGGTCGTCGTCCCGGGTGAGCTGGTCGAGGTGGTGCCAGCGGTCGTGGTGGTCAATCCGGGGACGCTGGTTCCGGTGCTGGTCGTCGCGCCAGGGCCGGTGGTGGTGGTGACCGACGACCCGTTAGTCGTGGGCGGTGGCGAGATCCCACCCGACGCCGTCGTGGTCGTCTCGACGATGGTGGTCTGGCCGGGCAGTGTGGTCGAAGGAACCGACGAGCCGGTGGTAGAGGTCGACTGTTCCTCGGCGGTGGTTGTCGTCGCGCCCAGCGGGTCGTCATCGTCCTGTCCGGTCACCCAGGAAACCCCGGCCACCACGGCCCAACCAACCCCGGCAAGAAGCAGCAGGATGACCATGCCGAGGAACGCCTGCAGGGAGATGATGCTGAACAGCGACGGTCTCCGGTCGCGCCGGGCCGGGGCCGAATCGGCCAATTTGTCAGCTATTCGCTTGGCTAGATCGTCTTTCCCCGGCCGGTGCTGCGGACTCCAGCTCAGGTTCTACCGTCCTTACCGCCTCCCGGCTTACAAGCTATGCCGCGGAAGAGACGGCGGCAACCGGGAAGGGAGTTCGGATTTGCCGTTCTGGGCGGATTTTTCGCGACTTGACCCGAGAATCCGCCCCAAGCGGTCACACTCCGGGGAGACGTCCAACAAAGACCAATGGTCAAAGGTTGATCATGTGGATGAGGCACTCGGTGTCACGGTTGACACATACTGACCGCCAACGCCCTCACGGCTTATGACTCACCAAAAACTCGCTCTGACCGCATTTCTGATTTCGATCATCAGCTGCAGCGCGAACGTCACCGACCAAGAGGCCCGTTTGGCAATCTTGGATCAGAGTGTGGACGCCGGACACGGTGACGCGGCGTTGTCAGGAACATTGTCAGTCGGAGAGAACTGCGTTGTCGTTACCGGGAGCGATGGCGGCGAGACGACGATGGTCTGGCGGCGAGACCAGGTCGTCTGGTCGGAGGCGCTCCAGGCCATTCAAATCGTCAAGGGCGATTCCACTGGAGTGTCAGCCCGGAATGGCGACAAGGTCACAGTCGGCGGAGGGTCGTTGAAACTGAGCGACGCCCCCGACCCTTCAGTCTGGATCGATCCACCCCACGAGTCCTGCCCCGACGACGCTTTTATCGTGGGGGAGGTCACCATCCAACCGTGAGTCGCAATCATGAACGGCCTGCATTGATGGTCCTCGCCACGCTGGTCCAGAGCTCCTCCGGCCAGACTGGAGTGACGATCTTGTTGGTGAGGATGTCTTCGATGACACGTCGTGGGACGCCAACTCGGCTGAGATGATCTTCGAGTCGTTGTTCCATGGGACGGTCGAGGTTGGCTCCGGAGATCGGGTGACGCTGATCGGCCTCGACTCGAGTCAGGCGCCATGGCTTGAGGAGCCTGCAGCGACCTGCCCACCCGATCGGTTCTTTGTAAGCGATCTGATCCCAAGCACGAGTGGCGGCATCGACTGACCCGAAGTTCCCTCTCTCTCATCGTGTCGCAAATTGACCATCTGAGCTCGGTCATGGTGAGTCACCCTTCTCACTAAAGACCTGCCGCGGTCTCCACCAACCTTGGGGGCACACCAAGGGGAAGCCGCACCATGCGGCGGCATCGTGGCGATCTGGGCTGTGGCACCTATTCCTCTTCGTCGGAGTCGTCGGCGCCGACAGAACCACCGAGCGACGCCAGCCACTCGGCGGGATCGTCAGGGAGCCCATCATCGTCGGAGCCTGATGGGCCGCCTTCCCCGAGGAAGCCGAGGCTGGCGACCGTGGTAGCCCCTGGCATCGAAGGCTCGAGCACCTGGTACTGCTTTGCCCCGGTCCCGGCCGGGATCAGCTTGCCGATGATCACGTTCTCCTTGAGCCCCCGCATGAAGTCGGAACGGCTCTGGATGGCGGCATCGGTCAACACCCGGGTCGTCTCCTGGAAGGACGCTGCGGACAGCCAGGAATCGGTGGCCAGAGAGGCTTTGGTTATGCCCATCAGCTCGGGACGGCCCTCCGCCGGCTTCTTACCATCGGTTACCAGCTGCTTGTTGGTCTCCCTGAAGGTCTGGTCGTCGACCAGGGCGGCCGGGAGAAAGTCGGAGTCGTTGACATTGACGACCCGAACCCGACGCAGCATCTGACGCACGATCATCTCGATGTGCTTGTCGTGGATCTCCACACCCTGTGACTTGTAGACCTCCTGGACCTGGTCGACCAGATACTGCTGGGCGGCCCTGACCCCCCGGATCTCGAGGACCTCCTTCGGGTCCAGCGGACCTTCGGTCAGCTGGGTGCCGGCCTCGACCTCGGCGCCATCGGCGAATCGGAGCTTTGCATAACGAGAGATCTTGTAGGCCAACTCCTCCTCGTCGTTGACCTCGACCACGATGCGTCGGCCCTCCTCGTCGTCGACGATCCGGGCTATCCCCTTCTCGGCGGACAAGGCGGCCTTGCCTTTCGGCGTCCTTGCCTCGAACAACTCGACCACACGGGGCAAACCGTGGGTGATGTCCTCGCCGGCCACACCTCCGGTGTGGAAGGTACGCATCGTCAGCTGGGTGCCCGGCTCGCCAATCGACTGGGCGGCCATGATCCCCACCGCCTCACCGGTCTCGACGAGTTTGCCGGTCGCCAGAGACAGGCCGTAGCAGGCCTGGCAGACACCGTTGCGAGTGTCACAAGTCAACGGTGACCGGACCCTGACGCTGGTGACGTCTGCGTCCTCGATCGCGTGCAGCTCTTTGGTGCCGATGATCGTGTTGGCGCGGAGTTTGTCGTCGTCCACGGTCGCGACCAGAGAACGCCCCTCCTTGAGGTCGTCGGCCAGCGCCCGCCCGTAGATGCGGGACCTCAGGTTCCGGATCTTCTGGCCCTTCTCGTCCACGATCGGGACCACGATCCCGCGATCGGTCTTGCAGTCGTCCTCGAGGACGATCATCTCCTGGGAGACGTCGACGAGACGCCGGGTCAGATAGCCGGAGTCGGCTGTCCGCAAGGCGGTGTCGGCCAGTCCCTTCCGGGCGCCGTGGGTCGAGATGAAGTACTCCAGGACCGACAGGCCCTCCCGGAAATTGGAGATGATCGGACGCGGGATGATGTCGCCCTTGGGGTTGGCCACCAGACCGCGCATCCCGGCTATCTGACGGGCCTGCATCATGTTCCCCCGGGCACCCGAGCCGATCATCATGTCGAGCGAGTTGAAGCGCTGCGACTTGAGACTCACCTTCATGGCGTCGGTCACCTTCTCGGTGGCCTCGGTCCAGATCTCGATGAGCTCCTGGCGGCGTTCCTCGTCGGTCACGACGCCCTTCTGGAACAGTCCCTGAACCTTGTCGGCGCGCTTCTCGTACTCTTCGAGGATCTGCGCCTTGTCGGCGGGGGTCCGCACATCGTCGAGGGCAATGGTCAGCCCGGCCCGGGTCGCAAATCGGAACCCGAGGTTCTTGATTGCGTCGAGCATGAGAGCAACCTCGGAACGGGGGTACTTCTCGATGGCGGTCTCGATCAGCTTGCGGATGTCGGACTTGATGACAACGGAGTCGATGAAGGGGAAGTCGTCGGGGAAGGCCTCGTTGAGCAGCACCCGTCCCAGCGTGGTCTCCGTGATCGCGTGGCCGTCGATCGGCTCGTCGGTGAGAAGAGTCCCGAGGGTCGGCTTCAGATCGGCATGCCGGTGCGGATCACCGGCCAGATCGTGGAGACGCAGTCGGATCGGAGCGTGCAGCGAGAGCTCGCCGAGCTCGTAAGCCATCAAGGCCTCGTCGCGATCGGCGAAGTAGCGCCCGGCCCCGAGAGCGTCCTCGACGTACTCGGACAGGTAGTAGACCCCGATGACCATGTCCTGAGAAGGAGTGACGATGGGCCGGCCGGAGGCGGGGGAGAGAACGTTGTTCGACGACAGCATCAGGATCCGCGCCTCCGCCTGCGCCTCCGCGGACAACGGCAGGTGAACCGCCATCTGGTCTCCGTCGAAGTCGGCGTTGAACGCCTCGCATACGAGGGGGTGGATCTGGATCGCCTTGCCCTCGACGAGGACCGGCTCGAACGCCTGGATCCCGAGACGGTGAAGGGTCGGGGCCCGGTTCAAAAGGACCGGATGCTCCTGGATGACATCGGACAGCACGTCCCACACCTGAGGGCGCTGCCGCTCCACCATCCTCTTGGCCGCCTTGATGTTCTGGGCGAGCTCCAGGTCGACCAGCCGTTTCATGACGAATGGCTTGAACAGCTCCAGGGCCATGATTTTGGGCAGCCCGCACTGATGCAGTTGCAACTGGGGACCGACGACGATCACGGAACGACCCGAGTAGTCGACCCGCTTGCCCAGCAGGTTCTGGCGGAAACGCCCTTGCTTGCCTTTGAGCATGTCCGACAGCGACTTCAGGGCCCGATTACCCGGACCGGTGACGGCACGACCGCGGCGCCCATTGTCGAACAGGGCGTCGACGGCTTCTTGGAGCATCCGCTTCTCGTTGTTCACGATGATCTCCGGCGCCCCGAGATCGAGGAGTCGCTTCAGCCGGTTGTTCCGGTTGATGACCCGCCGATACAGATCGTTGAGGTCGGACGTGGCGAAACGGCCACCGTCGAGCTGGACCATCGGCCGTAGGTCCGGCGGAATCACAGGGACGGTCTCGAGGATCATGTCCTCGGGACGGTTGTGGCCCTCCCAAAACGGCTTGACGACCTTGAGTCGCTGAGTGGCCCGCTGCCGTTTCTGGGCGGAGCGGGCGTCGAGGTTCTCGTTGAGGAGCTCGATCTCGGCGTCCAGGTCGAGGTTGAGCAAGAGGGCCTTGACGGCCTCCGCACCCATCCCGCCTTCGAAATAGTCGTCGTAGCGGAACCAGATCTCGCGCCACAGCTGCTCGGACTCGACGAGGTTCTTCGGCTTGAACTTCTTGAAGGTGTCGAAGGCGTCTTGGATCAGCTCCTGCTCACGCTCACTACGTTCCTGGCGATCCTTGATCTCACGATCAACTTCCTTACGGCGGGCGTTGATCTCCTGGGTCTTCGCCCCACCCTCTTCCATCCGCCCCAGTTCGTCCTCGAGGGCCTCGAGGCGGACCTCGTGCCACTCGGCGAACTCGCCCTTGACGACTTCGATCTCGTCGTTCATCGCCGCCTCGAGCTCGGGCAGGTCCTTCTGCCGACGCTCGTCGTCGACGGTGGTGATGATGTAGCTGGCGAAGTAGATGACCTTCTCCAGCTCCTTGGGCGACATGTCGAGCAGGTAGCCGAGACGGCTGGGCACGCCCTTGAAGAACCAGATGTGGGTGACGGGTGCGGCAAGGGCGATGTGGCCCATCCGCTCCCGGCGGACCTTGGATCTGGTGACCTCGACACCGCAGCGCTCGCAGATGATCCCCTTGTATCGGATCCTCTTGTACTTGCCGCAGTAGCACTCCCAGTCCCGCTGGGGACCAAAGATGCGCTCGTCGAAGAGACCTTCCTTCTCCGGCCGGAGCGTCCGGTAGTTGATCGTCTCTGGCTTTTTGACCTCCCCGTAGGACCAGGCTCGAATCTGGTCGCTGGAGGCCAGGCTGATCTTCAGTTCATCGAATAGCTGTTGTGCCATAGCTCACTTCGTTCGCGGTCTTGGGTTCAGGGTTGGGGGTTGTGGGTTTGGGGTTCGCGGTTTGGGGTTCGGGTTGAACTCGTGACTCATAACTCATAACCCATAACCCATAACCCACTACTCACTATCGGGGCGCTCGGGGCGGCTGAGATCGATGCCGAGGGTCTCCACCGATCGGTAGGTCTCTTCCTCCAGCTCCCGCAACTCCACTTCCTCACCGGCGGAGAGCATTTCCACGTTGAGGCAGAGGCTCTGCATCTCTTTGACCAGCACCCGGAAAGACTCCGGTATTCCCGGCTCGGGGATGTTGTCGCCCTTGACGATCGCCTCGTACACCTTGACCCTGCCCTGCACGTCGTCGGACTTGATGGTCAGCAGCTCCTGGAGTGCGTAGGCCGCGCCGTAGGCCTCCAGGGCCCAAACTTCCATCTCACCGAATCGCTGGCCACCGAACTGTGCCTTACCGCCGAGCGGCTGCTGGGTGATCATGCTGTACGGGCCGGTCGAGCGGGCATGGATCTTCTCGTCAACCAGGTGGACCAGCTTCAGCATGTAGATGTAGCCAACGGTGATCGGAGTGTCGAAGGGCTCACCGTTCCTGCCGTCGTAGAGGACGGCCTTGCCGTCGTCGGCGACCAGCTTGGCGCCGTCTCGGTTGGGCTTGGCATGCTTGATCACGTTCATGATCTCGTCCTCACGGGCGCCGTCGAAGACCGGAGTTGCGGTGCGGGTCCAGGGCTCGGCTCCCACGCTCGCCGGGCTCTCGCTCTTGAACGGCTCCCATCCTTGGGCGGCCGCCCATCCGAGATGCGTCTCCAGGACCTGACCGAGGTTCATCCGGGACGGAACGCCGAGCGGTGAGAGGATGATGTCGACCGGCGTGCCGTCGGCCATGAACGGCATCTCCTCCTCGGGCAGCACCTTGGAGATGACTCCCTTGTTGCCGTGACGGCCGGCGAGCTTGTCGCCTTCGGAGATCTTGCGCTGCTGGGCGACGTAGATCCGAACCAGCTCGTTGACGCCGGGTGGGAGGTCGAAGCCCTCGGAGCGCTTGAAGACCTTGACTGCGATCACCTTGCCGGTCTCGCCGTGTGGGACCTTGAGCGACGTGTCGCGCACTTCGCGTGCCTTCTCCCCGAAAATGGCGCGCAGCAGGCGCTCCTCCGGCGTGAGCTCGGTCTCTCCTTTGGGTGTGACCTTGCCCACCAGGTAATCACCAGGCCCGACTTCGGCACCGACCCTGATGATCCCCTCATCGTCGAGGTTGGCGAGGACCTCCTCGGGGACGTTGGGGATGTCCCGGGTGATCTCCTCGGCGCCCAGCTTGGTGTCGCGAGCGTCGATCTCGTGCTCCTCGATGTGGATCGAGGTCAGGGAATCGTCCTTGACCAGACGCTCCGAGATGATGATCGCATCCTCGTAGTTGTGGCCTTGCCAGGGCATGAATGCCACCAGCAGGTTGCGGCCCAGCGCCAGCTCGCCGCCTTCGGTGGACGGGCCGTCTGCCAGGACGTCGCCCACTGCCACCTTTTCGCCCTCCCTGACCAAGGGCTTGTGATTCATGCACGTGCCCTGGTTGGACCGGCGGAACTTGTCGAGGGCGAATGTGTGCTTCTTGTTGGTGCCCTTCTCCTTGACAATGATCTCGTCGCCGTTGATCTCGACCACTTCCCCGGCGATGGGAGAGACGATCATGTCGCCGGAGTCTTGAGCGGCCCTGCCTTCGACGCCGGTGCCGACCAGCGGCGCATCGGCGGTCAGCAATGGGACGGCCTGACGCTGCATGTTTGAGCCCATCAGCGCCCGGTTGGCATCGTCATGCTCCAGGAAAGGGATCAGTGAGGTCGAGACCGAGACGATCTGTTTGGGCGACACGTCCATGTAGTCGACCTCTTTCGGCGGGACCGAGTCGACCTCTCCTCCGGCGCGCCGCACCAGGACGCGGTTGTTCTTGAATACGCCGTCCTCCTTGAGGGGGGCGTTGGCCTGGGCGATGACGAACCTCTCCTCCTCGGTCGCAGTCAGGTAATCGACGGTGTCGGTGACCCTCCCGCTTTCCACCTTGCGGTAGGGGGTCTCGATGAACCCGAACTGGTTGACCCTCGCATATGAGGCCAGGGAGCCCATCAACCCGATGTTGGGGCCTTCGGGAGTCTCGATCGGGCACATCCGCCCGTAATGCGACGAGTGGACGTCGCGGACTTCGAACCCTGCCCGCTCCCGGGAAAGGCCGCCCGGCCCCAAGGCCGACAGCCGGCGCCGATGAGTCAGGCCGGCCAACGGGTTGGGTTGGTCCATGAACTGGCTGAGCTGTGAGGTTCCGAAGAACTCCTTGATCGCGGCCGTGACCGGCCGGATGTTGATCAGGCTCTGGGGCGTGATTGCATCCGGGTCCTGAGTGGTCATCCGCTCCCGGACCACGCGCTCGAGACGGGTGAGCCCGACCCGGAATTGGTTCTGCACCAGTTCACCCACCGTGCGAATCCGACGATTTCCGAAGTGGTCGATGTCGTCGGTGCGGACGTCGATCGTCTTGCCGGTGTGGGTCTCCATTGTCGGATTCCCGGCATGGAGTGCCACCAGGTACCTGATGGCGTCGATGATGTCTTCGTCCCGAAGCAGTTGGAGGCCTTCGGCCCGGTAGTCCGTAGGGTTGGGCTCGCCGAACTTCTGGCTGATCTTGTAGCGGCCGACTCGGGTCAGGTCATACCGCTTGGGATTGCGGAAGAGCGTCTGGATCAGGCCTCGTGCCGATTCGACAGTGGTGGGCTCTCCGGGTCGCAGTTTCCGGTAAAGGTCGAGGAGTGCGTCCTCTTTCTCGGTCGCGGTGTCCTTTTCGATGGTGTTCTTGATCGACTCGGCGCCCTTGAAAATCTCGAGGATCTCCTCGTCGGTCTCGGCGATGCCGAGGGCCTTGAGGAACGAAGTGATGTACTGACGACGCTTCCGGTCGACCCGGACCCCGATGGTGTCCTTCTTGTCGGTGTCGAACTCGAGCCACGCACCTCGACCCGGGATCATCTTTCCCGAGTAGATGAGCTTGTCCGAAGTCTTGTCTGCAGTGACGTCGTAATAGCTGCCCGGCGACCGGACCAACTGCGAGACTATGACTCGCTCGGTGCCGTTGATGATGAAGACGCCCTTGTCGGTCATGATCGGGAAGTCGCCGAGGAACACCTGCTGCTCTTTGATCTCGCCGGTCTGGCGGTTCATGAAGCGAGCGGTGACGAACAGCGGACGGGCGAAGTTGGCGTCGCGCTCCTTCGCCTCCTCGAGCGACATCGGGGGGTCGCCGAAGCGATGATCGGTCAATTCCAGGGCGAGAGAACCGGTGAAGTCCTCGATCGGGCTCACCTCCTCGAAGATCTCTCGCAGTCCCTCGTCGAGGAACCATTGGAACGACTCGTGTTGTACGGCTAGTAGGTCTGGTAGTGGTTGTACTTCGGGGATCTTCCCGAACGAAAAGCGCTCAGCCACGCGCGAAGCCAAGGGAGTCCTCCTAAGGAGCCGGGGTCAGGTCGAGGTAAAACAGACAAGGCATACTAACAGACGCGTCAGCATGCCTCCAATTGAATCTTGAAATTATTGAACCAGGGCCACAGGGCGACCCGGTTCAGACCCGAAGGTCGTGGGACACACTACCAAACGGTCGCGAAAGTCGTCAAGGGTTAACGTTGAGCGCAGGTGCCGTTAACCCGTCTACCCCGATGCGATGGTCTCCAGCCGCTCCGGGGCCAGGACCCGAATCTGGCGGTATCCGGTCTCCACAGCTCCCTGCTCGCGGAGACGGCCCAGCGCCTCGTTCACGGATTGCCGGCTGACGCCGAGGAGAGTCGCGATTGTCGTCTGCGACAGACGGACATCGCCATGACCATCAGCCTCCTCGGAGAGAAGGTCGGCGACCTGGCTCAGCACCGTCTTGTGCATCAGGTCGATGATCCGGCGCTGCGTCTCCTCGAGCTGACGCAAACCCGCAACCAGCCATCGCAAGCAGATGGCGGGATGCCGGCTCAGCTCCGGGAGCAACCGCTCGCGATCGAATCTGAAGACCCGGACCCGATCGACGGCCTGTGCCGACGAGATGTAGGGCTTGTTGCCGAACATCATGATGTCGCCGAGGACCGAGCCGGCCCCGACCCGGGAAACCACCCGTCGTCTCGGGCCCGACCCTCGATAGACCTCGACCTCTCCGCTCTCGACGAGGTAGGCAGCAGTCGCCGGTTCTCCCTCCCGGAAAAGGTGCGTGCCCGGATACTTCGAGACCAGGTCGGCCGACCCCAAAAGTGTCTCGAGATCAGGCCCGTTCAGCGGGATGTAATCGGGTCTCCCGAAAGACCTCGCCAGCCATGCCATGTGTTGTTGTTGGGCGTCTGATCCCACCGTTTCATCAACCGTCGGGTTCGGGACGTTCTTCCCCATGCCAGGGAGATGAAGCCAGGGGCAATACCATGTCATCAGTCGTGGCCAAACACGAGTCTCCCCGATCGATGAAATCCTGGGCGCCTCTGATCCTGATCGGAGGCGTATTGCTTGGCGCCGCCGGTTTCTCGTGGTCTCAGCATCTCGAAGGGTCGGGCGAAGTCGTCGCGGCTCGAGTCGAGCTCGATGGGATCGAGGTTGGCGGAATGACCGCGGATGAGGTCCGAAACGTGGTGGCGAGCCATGCCGAGCAGGTCCTCAGCCAGACGATCACGATGGAGGTCGACGGCGGTAAGGCGAGGTTCAGGCTCGAAGACCTCGGGTTCAGATACAGCCAGAGGGCCACCGTCGGCAACATCATGGAGTCGAGGAGGGACGGAGGCCCCCTTGCCCAGATGCTTTCCTGGTTCACCACACCCTTCATTGTCAGCTCCGCCGACGTGTCCTGGGCCCTCGACGCCGATAAGGCGCGGGAGGTCATTGCCGGGGCGCCGGAGCTGACCCCGACCCCCGCGATCGAGCCCGCCGTCGTCACCAACGCCAGGGGCAACCTGAAGACACGGCCCGGGGTTCCCGGAGTCATGGTCGACGTCGAGCAATTGCTCGGGAGGGTCCGCCAGCTCGACCCGCTCGAAGTCCCGACGACATTGACGGCAGGCCTGGTCCCACTGGCGCCGACGGTCAGCGACGACGCGGCCCAGGGGGTGGCAGACGAGCTCACCGACCTCACCGCCACGGGCATACTCACCTCCCTTTCGGGCCGGTCGGTCAGGCTCAGCCCCGAACAACTCAGGTCGCAGCTCGTTGTCCTTGCCGTCGACGGTGAGGTCCAGGTGTCCTTCGATATCGAGGGCCTCCAGCAAGGAATCGAGAATCTCTATGTGGATCCGGTCAGACCGCTGAAGAGACCTGCCTTCGAGGTGGCGGACGGCGACCCCCGTCTGCTGGAGAAGGGGAAGCCTCCGATGGTCTGCTGTGCCATCGGATCTGCCGAGTTGGTCGCGACGACGGTTCTCTCAGGAGAGGCCGAGCCGTTCGTCGCGGTCCCGCTCGAGGCGAGAGCGGAGGACGATCCGGTGGTCATCGCCTGGACCGACGGTTCGTTGATCGTCGATCAGGTGTCCTCGTTCACGACTCCCCATGCCTGCTGCGAAACCAGAGTGGAGAACATCCACAGGATGGCGGACATCGTCGACGACTACTACCTGCTGCCCGGGGAATCACTGTCGTTGAACGAATACGTCGGACCTAGGACCGAGGAGAACGGATTCGTGCCCGCCGGCGCCATCCGCCGGGGCCATTTGATCCTTGAGGTCGGCGGCGGAGTCTCACAGTTTGCCACCACCATCTTCAATGCTGCATACTTCGCCGGCCTCGACTTCGACGAGTACCGAAGCCACACGATCTACTTCTCCCGGTATCCGTACGGAAGGGAGGCGACGATCTCGAATCCGGCCCCCGACCTCATCATCAGGAACACGACGCCCTATCCGGTCCTGATCGACACGTCGTATACCGACACCAGCATCACCGTCTCGATGTATTCGACGAAGCATGCGGTAGTGACGGAGCTGGAGCAGCGGGTATCGCGGAGGGGAGCATGCACCCATGTCGAAACCGACCGTCAGCGCAGCTATCCGGACGGTCGAGCGATCGTCGACACCTTCCTGGCCGACTACCGGCCGGCCGAGGGAATCGACTGCAGCGGCAACCGGATACCACGACCCGACTAGCCGCGTCCGGCGGCCAGCCGCACCGAGTCGGGACTCCGTCGGAGTCGGGCCATGGCAACGACACCGAGTGCCGGCCCGACCGCCAGGACGGGGAATGCCCAGCGCCACGTCAACGCATCTGCAAGGAGCGGCACACCCCTGATGGTGACGAGGGTGAGTAAGAACCCGAGGGCGGTCTGCAGTGTGAGGGCGGTGCCCCTCACTTCCTGACTCGCCACCTCGGTGACCATCGTCGAGAACTGGGCGCTGTCGGCCACGACCGTGATACCCCACAACAGGACGACGGGTATCACGATCGGGGCCGAGGCTCCGAAGATCAGCGGTGTCGCCAGTGCACACGTCCCGGAGATGGCCATTGCGCCGCCCGCAACCATCGTTCTCCCCCATCGATCCGCTACCAGGCCCGCAACCCAGGAGCCGAGCCCGCCGATCGCGATCACGCCGAAGGTGAGGATCGAGATCGACCCGTATCCGCCTCCAGCCTCGGCCGAAGAAGCGGCGAGGAACGCAGCCATCCAGGTCCACATGGCGTACAGCTCCCACATGTGCCCGAGATACCCGAAAGTCGACAGTCGGACGCCTCGGCTACGCATCGCCTGTAGGGCCTGGCCCCACCGGAACGGTTGCCGCGCCACCTCAAATGGGCCATCGCCCACTCTGGTCATCAGCAGCGCCCCGGCCAGGGCAAGCACCGACGACGAGATGACCACGCCACGCCATTCCAAACCGATGCCACGCACCAGATGCGGGGTGGCCGATCCGACGGTGAGAGCGCCGACCAGGACACCCAGGGCCATGCCCCGGTTCGATCGAAACCAACCCGACATGACCTTGAGCCCTGCCGGGTATACGCCGGCGATCAGCATGCCGGTCAGAAAACGCAGGCCCAACGCGATCTCGACCGTTCCCTCGCCCATTGCGAGCAGACCGAGGTTGACCAGTGAGGCGACGATCGCGGAGCTGACAAAGAGCCGACGGCTAGGGATCGAATCCGCGATCGACGACGCCGAGATCAACAAGGCGCCGGCCACGAACCCGATCTGCACGAAGAGGGTTAGGCCGGTCTCTGCCGAAGCAGAAAGTTCCCACTCTCCTGCCAACTGCGGCGACACTGCCGACGCCGAGAACCAAAGACTCAACACCAGGAGTTGGCCGAAAGCGATCAGGCCCAGGGCTCGGGTCCGGCCCGGGACCGGGGCCGCGGTCATCTGCGACGGATTCCCGTCACGGCGCCGGTCTGCCAAGACCTCCGATCACCGGGTCGTCACCGAACCCGAGGAGGTTGATAATCACCAAGACGGCCAGGAACACCACGGCCGCGATGATCAGCCCGAGGAGCCACGGCGGAAGGTGTCGTTTCTCGTTCGACATGTGGTCATTGTCGCCGCTGATCCCGGTGTGTGCCGGCTTGCGGAGTCCAGATCGAAAAGACCCCGGGCCGAGCCGGGGTCTCCTCGATTCCTGTGGTATGGATCAGGTCAGGAAGCCTCGATCGCCTTGCGGATCGTGCCGACTTCCACCTTGCGCGCCTTGGCCTGTTCGACGACCGGGATGGAAATCGTCAGCACCCCGTTCTCGAGGCTGGCTTCGACGCCCTCGGGATCGAGCCCATCCCCGAGATAGAAGCGTCTGGTGAATTCGCCGCTGACACGTCCCCGGCTGACCAATTCGAGCTTCTCGTCGGCGGGCGTCTGACGCTCCACCGAGATCGTCATCGTCTTCTTCTCTACGGTGACGTCGACGTCCGACTCCCCGACTCCGGGCACGTCGACCACTACCAGATAACGGTCGTCGTCACGGTAGACGTCGGCGCCCATGAAGGATCGGCCGCCACGCGCCATCGGGCGATGCCAATGGTCGGCAAACGGGTCGAAACGGTAATACATGCTTGGTACCTCCTCGCCCTATCCGGGCTGGACACTCTGACTATCTCCGCAGTATGTCATAAGAAATCTGATATGTCAAATGGCAGATTTATGGATAGCGGCCATCCGAGGTGGAGTGGGCTCACCCGGTGCCCCGTACACTCACTACCCTGTCGCATCGCCGTGAGATACCAGACGATCCCATGAGTGCCGGCCTGATCACGATCGGATGGCGGGAATGGGCCCATCTCCCCGAACTCGGGGTCCGCGAGATGAAGGTGAAGGTGGACACCGGAGCCGACAACTCCGCACTTCACGCATTCAACCTGGAGCGTTTTCGACGGGACGACGCCGAGTGGGTGCGGTTCGTGATCCATCCCAAGCAGCGTTCCCGAAAGCCGATGATTCAGTGTGAGGCGCCGATCGTCACCGAACGCAAGGTGAAAAACCCGGGAGGTCGCTCGGAGTTGCGCCCTGTCATCAGGACTAAGTTGGTGATCGCCGACAAGGAGATCAGCGCGCTCATCAACCTGACGACCAGAGACGAGATGAGTTTCCGCATGTTGCTCGGGCGGAGGACGATCAGAAACCATTTCCTGGTCGACCCGGGCAAGAGCTATCTCGGTGGACGGCCCGAGCCTCAGGGCGACTGATGAAGATCGCCGTCCTGTCCCGAAGCTCGGCTCTGTACTCGACGCGCCGACTCAAAGAGGCTGCCATGGCTCGCGGACACGATGTCGCGGTCGTGGATTATCTCCGCTGCTACATGGATATCACGGCGCGCCGGCCCAAGGTCCTTTTCCGCGGCTCGGAGGTCCGCCCCGACGCGGTGATCCCGCGGATCGGCGCCACCTACACCTTCTACGGCGCGGCGGTCGTCCGCCAGTTCGAGATGGCCGACGTCTTCTCGCTCAACGGCTCGCAGGCGATCAGCCAATCACGCGACAAACTGAGCTCACTGCAGTTCCTGTCCCGCGCGGGAGTCGGTCTCCCCACCACGAGCTTCGCCCATTCCACCCAGGACATCGACGGGATTCTCGAGGTCGTGGGCGGTACTCCGGTGGTGGTCAAGCTCCTCGAGGGGACTCAGGGCCTTGGTGTGGTCCTGGCCGAGACTCGCAAGGCCGCTGAGTCGGTAATCGGCGCCTTCCGCCAGCTCGACGCCAACATACTCGTCCAGGAATTCGTCAAGGAGGCTCGCGGCGCCGACATCAGGGCGTTCATCGTGGGAGGGAAGGTGGTCGCCGCCATGAAACGCCAGGGGGCGCCAGGTGAATTCCGATCCAACCTGCACCGCGGCGGGACATCGGAGATGATCAAGCTCACCGCCCAGGAGCGGGCAACGGCAGTACGGGCCGCCCGCGCCATGGGTCTCAACGTCGCCGGTGTCGACATGCTCCAATCGTCGGAGGGGCCGATGGTCCTGGAGGTCAACTCCTCTCCCGGCCTGGAGGGGATCGAGGCCGCCAGCGGCATCGACATCGCGGATGCCATCATCGAGTTCATCGAGGACAACGCCTCAATCGGGACGACGAAACATTCAGGTGCCTGAGCTCAGGAACGATCCGATAGAAATCGGCGGCGTATCGGTGCCCTCGGGGCGAAAGGTGCGTCTCGAGATTCCCTTCGGCCGGGTGCCGATCGGATCGAGCGACTCTCTCCCCGTGGCAGTAGTCAACGGACGCTCCGCCGGGCCCAACATCTGGGTGTCGGCCGCCATACACGGCGACGAACTGAACGGAATCGACATCGTGCGACGGCTGCTCCGCGAGCTCGACGCCAAGAACCTGCGCGGGGCGGTGATCGCCGTCCCGATCGTCAACCCGCTCGGATTCATCACCGAGTCGCGGTATCTACCCGACCGTCGCGACCTCAATCGGGCCTTTCCGGGATCGAAACGAGGATCTACGGCGTCACGACTGGCAAATCTGTTCATCGAGGAGGTCGTCAGCCATTGCTCGGTCGGTTTCGATCTCCACACCGGCACCAACCATCGCACCAATGTCCCCCAGATCCGCACCGACATCGACGACGAGACCTGCATGAGGCTGGCCCGGGCTTTTGGAGCGCCATTCACACTCGGTGCCAAGCAGAGAAAGGGGTCTCTGAGAGAAGCCGCGGCCGCCATGGGCGCCGCTGTACTCGTCTACGAGGGGGGCCAGGCCCACCGATTCGATCAGGAAGTCATCGACCAAGGCGTGGACGGTCTGATGCGAAGCCTGCGATCACTCGGGATGATCGACGCCCGCCTCCCCCGGGCCCCCCGGACCAAGGTCATCGAGAAATCGAGATGGGTGCGGGCACGGAAAGGGGGTCTCGCCGAGATGCTGGTCGAGGTAGGCGACCGGGTCGTGGCCGGCCAGCCGGTCACGGCGATCTCCGACGCATTCGGCACCCGCCCCACCTCCGTGAAGGCCACTGTCGACGGATGGATCATCTCGAGAACGCTCCGGCCCCTGGTCAACTCCGGTGATGCTCTCGTCCACATCGCAGAGGACGACAGAACCGGACAGTCCTAGTGGCGACCGCCGTTACGAGGCTTTCCTGACCTCTTCGAGCCAGCGACGACGTATGGCGCGTCGCTCCCGGGCGGTGTGGCCGCCCCAGATTCCCTCGCTCTGGTTGGTCTCGATGGCCCAGGTGAGACACTCGTCCGAAACCGGGCAGGAAGCACAAACCGCCTTCGCCTTCCCGATGCCTCCGATGTCCTCGGGGTCGGGGAAGAAGGAGATGTCGTCGCCGAGGGCGGCGCACGCCGCACCTTCCCGCCAGGTGGAGAATCTTACGTCAAACATTTGTCCACTAATCATCTTGGAACCCGGGTAAACGCATCATCAAGGGCTTTCGTTCCCGTTTTCCAGCCGATTCTTTGTCGATGTGGTGTCAATTCCCGACGCTCGCCCGACATGTCGCATGGTCCCAACGGCCCAGGACCGCTGACCCATATCGGGAACACCCGGAATGACCGATAAGAGAGAGGTGCAAACCACTGGACCTGGTGTTACGACCACACCACCAGGGCCTCGGCCGAGAAAGGCCGGGGTGGAGCACCTCGCTGCGAATTGATCTTGCGACGACGACGGGTTCCCCCAACTCCGTTGTCGGTCATCGGGTGGCGAATGCGTCGGGGCCGAGCCTCCCCAGCTCGGCCCTCGCCACCGACCTGCGATGCACCTCGTCGGGCCCGTCGGCGATCTGGAGCCAGCGTCCCATCGCGTACAGACCTGCGATTGGGAAGTCCTCGGTGAAGCCGGCGGCGCCGAAGAGCTGAATGGCGCGGTCGGCGACGTAGGTCAGGAGCGCGGGCGCAACGACCTTGATCGCCGCGATCTCGACCCCGGCCGACTTCGCGCCCTGCTCGTCGACCAACCAGGCAGTCTTCAGGACGAGGAGCCGCACCTGCTCGATACGGATCCGGGCCTCGGCGATCCACTCCCGGATCACGCCCTGATCGGAGAGGGGCTTCCCGAAGGCGGACCTCGCCTGCGATCTCTGGATCATCAGGTCGAGACAACGCTCCGCGGCGCCGATCGCCCTCATGCAATGGTGGATGCGACCGGGGCCTAGCCGGGCCTGGGCGATGGCGAAGCCGCCGCCGCTCTCTCCGAGAAGATGAGACGCCGGCACCCGGACGTCTTCGAACGCCAACTGCGGATGACCGCCTCGATCCTGGTAGCCGAAAACGGTCGGCTCCCGCTCGACAGACACACCGGGCGAGTCCATCGGGACTATGACCATGGACTGCCGCCGATGAGACTGGGCATCGGGATCGGTGAGCCCCATGAGGATCGTGAATCGGCATCTCGGGGAGGCCGCCCCTGACGAGAACCACTTCCGCCCGTTGATCACGTAGTCGTTGCCATCGCGTTCGATGCGGGTCCGAATGTTCGTCGCATCCGAGCTGGCAACGTCCGGCTCCGTCATCGAGAATGCGGACCGGATCTCACCGTTCAGGAGCGGGATCAGCCACTCTTCTTTCTGATCCGGTGTTCCGAACATGTGCAGGATCTCCATGTTCCCCGTGTCGGGCGCGGAGCAATTGAGTGCCTCGGGTGCGATGTGGGGGCTACGACCCGTTATCTCGGCCAGCGGCGCGTATTCGAGGACCGACAGACCTGCTCCGAACTCGGCGTCGGGGAGGAAGAGATTCCACAGGCCGCGTGATCTCGCCTCCATCTTGAGCTCCTCGATGACCGCCGGATGGTGATGAGGATCTCCCGAGGCCAGCATCTGCTCCCGATACAAGGGCTCGGCCGGATACACCAAGGACTCCATGAAGCGGCCGACGCTCTCGCGAAGCTCCACAACGCGGGCGCTATGGGCAAAGTCCATGAAATGACGGTAATCAGTCGGTCTCGGGTGGGTCAGGCCGGGCGGTTATTCCAACGGCTCGGTCTCGGTGGCCTCTCCACCAGTGAGGTCTCCGTCAGACTCCGATCCTGCGTCGGCCTCGTCGCCGAATGTCATCGGGGGCACGCCTACGGGCTCGCTCGATCCGGGCCCTCCAAAGAGCTCCGACACCAGGAGCCAGCCCGACAACAGTGCGGCAAACAGGAAACCGAAGCGCAAGGCGAAAAACGCACCCGCCGCCGCGGTCACGATGAAGACATAGCGCGCGATGGCATCACCGCGGGCGGGGACCGTCTTCTCCAGCAGAGACATCAAGAGATGCCCCCCGTCAAGGGGCCTGATCGGCAGCCAGTTGAGGAGACCCCAGAAGACGTTCACCCACACGATGATCGTCAAGGCGTAGCCGACATCGCCGGCGTGGGGGCCGGTGACAACCGCCGCCAGCCAAACCGAGCCGCCAAACAGCAGCCCGGTAGCCGACCCGGCACCGGCGACCAGCGCCCTGCGACCGGGGCCCATCTCCTCGGGGTCGAGAGTCCAACTGGTCAGCCCGCCGATGGCGTTCAACTCGATCTCCACCTCGGAACCGAAGGTTCTGGCGACGAGGGCGTGGCCCAACTCATGCACCACGATGGAGACGAAGACGACCCCGATCCAGATGAAGATCCTCGTCGTCGACCCCGAGTTGAAGCCCAACAGGACGGCGATCAACAGGAACGAGGGTCGGACCGTGACCGGGATTCCCAGGAGTCGGAAGGTCAACATTGCGGTTCCATCATGGTCGGGACCGGAGGGATGTCGACATCTTCTCGGTTACGATCGCCGGATGCACGATGACCTGAGGTCGGCGGTCTCGGCCGACATGCCCCGACTCAACGCCCTCCTCGCCGATCTGGTTCGCCTGCAATCGGTGAGCGCTCACGGTTACGACCCCGAGCCGGTCAGGAGATCCGCCGAGACCCTCCGTGATCTGCTCGCCGAGAGTGGCCTTCAAAACACCCGGCTATTGGAAGGCGGCGGGCACCCGGCCGTATTCGGCGAGCTGCCGGCACCGGATGGGGCGCCCACGCTCCTTCTCTACGCCCATTACGACGTCCAGCCACCAGGACCTCTCGAGGACTGGGATGTCGGACCGTTCGAGCCATTCGAGAAGGACGGCCGGCTCTATGGCAGGGGCGCTTCGGATGACAAGTCCGGCATCATCATGCATCTCGGCGCGATCGCCGCCCACGGGGCCGTCCTTCCTGTTGGGGTCAAGGTGTTCCTCGAGGGGGAGGAGGAGGCGGGCTCGGAGAGCCTGCCTCGCATTTTGGAGGACCATTCCGAGCTTCTCGATCCCGATGTGATAGTGATCGGCGACGGGGGCAACTGGGAGGTGGGTGTCCCCGCATTTCTGACCTCACTCCGGGGCATCGTCAATCTCTGGGTCGAACTGCGAACCCTGGCCAACCCGGTCCATTCCGGGCAATACGGCGGGGTCTTCCCCGATTCCCTCACCGCCCTGACCCGGGTTCTCGCCACCCTCCACGACGACGAGGGCAACGTAGCGGTGGCCGGGCTCGAATCGGATGAGATCCAGGGTCTGGAGGTGCCTGCCGAGCTCTTGCGGGGTCAGATGGCCGTGGCGCCCGGCGTCGAGGAGATCGGGTCGGGCTCGATCCCGTCACGACTCTGGTCTCGCCCCGCCATCTCGATTCTGGCAGTGGATGCACCGCGGGTCGGCGAGGCGATCAATCAGCTGGTCCCGGTGGCGCGGGCGGTGATCAGTCTCAGGACAGCACCCGGTCAGGACACCGGGATGGCGGCGCAGGCGCTCCGGGACCATCTCGCGGCGAATGCCCCGTGGGGCACCACCGTGGAGGTGACCCGGGAGCAGACCGGCGACGCTTGCGTCCTGGAAACCGACAACTGGGCCGTCGATTCCTGGACGTCGGCTTTCTCCGAGGCCTACGGAACGGAGCCGGTCAAGATGGGGGCAGGGGGCTCGATCCCCTTCATCGCCACCTTCAAGGAGATGTTTCCGGACTCCCCGATACTGGTTGTCGGCTGTGGGGATCCGACCAGCGCGATTCACGCTCCGAACGAGAGCCAGGACCTGGGCGACCTCGAGCGCTCGGTGCTCTCGGAGGCAGTCGCGATGCGTCTGCTCGCCGAGAGCTTCCCCGCCTAGTGGTCTGTCGCTAGCGGGAGCCCCTGAACCCGAGCTGTCTCCAGGCCTCGTACACCACGATCGCCGCTGCGTTGGAGAGGTTGATCGACCGGACACCGGACACCATCGGGATCCTCACCACCCGGTCCACCCATGGGCGATCCTTGACACTCGCGGGGAGCCCGTCGGACTCGGGCCCGAACACGAACGCGTCACCCTCTCGGTAGCCGACCTCGTCGTAGCGGATCTCCCCGTCGACTGTGAAGGCGAAGACGCGTCCCGGAACCGACGATTCTCTCCATCCGTCCAGGTCGTCGTGGACCGCGACCACGGCCCGGTCCCGATAGTCCAACCCGGCGCGGCGCAGCCGGGCGTCGTCCATCTCGAACCCGAGGGGGCGGATCAGGTGGAGATGGCAGCCGGTCACGGCCGCGAGACGCATCGCGTTCCCGGTGTTGGGAGGGATCTCGGGCCGGTAGAAGACGATGTCCAGCACGGTCAGCGGAGGTTGAAGAGCCGGAACTCCGTGTCCTCGACCTCCCGCAGCCCCTGGTAGTCGACTTCCACCGCGGTGATCCCACGCGCTCCCGCCAGGACTCGCGCCTGCGGGCTGATCGACTGGGCGGCGAGAATCCCCCTCACCGGGGAGAGGCGGCTGTCGTTGTCGAGCCGCTCCAGGTAGCGGATCAACTGCTCGACCCCGTCGATCTCACCGCGTCTCTTCACCTCGACGGCAACGGTGCCGCCCTCGGCGTCGCTGCACAACAGATCGACAGGGCCGATGTCGGTCGGGTACTCCCTGCGGATCAAGGTCAGGCCGTCCTCCAAGACCCAGGGGCGATCGGCGAGCAGGATCTGGAGATGGCTCTCCACGCCATCCTTCACCAGCCCCGGGTCGTCGCCAAGGAGGTGGGTCACGTCCTGGAGCACCTCGTGGATCGCGATCTCGAGCCGCTCACCCTTGCTGTTGGTCACGACCCACCCGTCGTCTCGCTCCTCGAGTGTGTTGGGGGCGACCATCCAATTCAGAGGTTTGGAGGAGTTGCCGTCGGAGTGAATCGCCAGCGTCCCATCGGCCTTGAGCATGATGAGACGGGTGGCTTCGGGCAGGTGAGCGTCGAGCCGTCCCGAGTAGTCGACGGTGCAGCGAGCAATCACGAGTCTCACCGGGCGGGAGCGTAATCGCGCCCATGCGGACTAGTCGGCCCGTGGGCTCGGGTCGGGGCGAGCCTGACACTCCATGCCGGTTTCGGGCATGATGAAGCGATCATGACGCGAATAGCAGTGGGCACCGAAAAAGGTGGATACATCCTCGAAGGCGACGAGGCCGATTGGGAGGTCTCGGGACCGCTGTTCCCGGGCTGGAAGGTCTCGGCATTTGCCGCGGTCAGCGACGGCTATCTGGCCGCTGTCGGCAGCAATTGGTTTGGTGTCGGCATCCACCGCAGCACCAATCTCCGGGACTGGGAACCGTTGGACAGTCCTCCCGCGTGGCCGGAAGACGCGGGCAGGGAGATGGAGCTCATCTGGAGGTTTCATGACGACGGAATCCGGCTCTGGGCAGCGGTTGCCCATGCCGGTCTCTTCACCTCACTCGACGAGGGGATCACATGGGAGCCTGTGGACGGTCTCAACGAGCATCGGACCAGATCCGACTGGCAGCCAGGGTTTGGAGGTCTCGCCGCGCATCGCATCATCACCTCGGCCGAGAGCATCTGGGTCGGGATCTCGGCCGTGGGCGTGTTCCGCTCCGATGACGGCGGCAGCACCTGGGATCTCAAGAACGACGGCATCGGACCCGTCGGCGCCGTCGGGGAGGAACGGCCCGAGGTCGGCTACTGCGTGCATGGCCTGGCGAACCACCCCGCCGATCCCGGGCGGATCTGGCGCCAGGACCACGTCGGCATGTACCGCACCGGCGACGGCGGTGACAACTGGGAGCGAGTCAACGATGGCCTGCCTGCCGATTTCGGCTTCGTGATCTGGCGCGACCACGGCAGCGGCCGGCTGTTCACCATTCCCCTGGAGTCCTCGGAGAACCGGGTCCCGGTGGGCGGTTCCCTCCGGGTTTACCGTTCAGACGACGACGGCGAGCATTGGGCCGTTTCCGGTGCCGGATGGCCCGATGATCCTCAATTCACCGCGGTTCTCCGTGGGGCGTTCGATGGCGACGGCCGGGGCTCGTTTGCGTTTGGAACCACCGGTGGCGAGGTCTGGCTGACCGGAGACAACGGCGAGAGTTGGGCCCGTCTCGGGCCGAGGTTCCCTCGAATCGGAGCCGTATCGCTTCTCTGATGGTCACGGTCAAACTCCCCCGCGTCCTCCACCCGGCATCGCGTGGCGGTCTCTCCCACGAAGTCGAAGGAAGCTCCCTCGGGGCGGCACTGGACCATCTCTTCGCCATGGAGCCGGCTTTGCGCCCTCATCTACTCGACGAGAAAGGCGAGATACGCTCCCACGTGCTGATTTTCGTCGACGGTCGCCGCGCCGTCCTCCGCGACGAAGTCGGGGATCACTCCGAGATAAGGGTGCTTCAGGCGGCTAGCGGAGGCTGATCAGAAGGCTCCCGGGTGGGTCGGGTGAAGACGAACCAGATCGCATAGATGCCAACGCCCACCAGCAGGATCCTGAGTGGAACATTCTGGATCAGGAACATGGCAGAGAACCCCAACGACGCGCAGATCGCGATCGCGGCCACCCACTTCATCCGGATGGTGAGGCCCCCGTCGCGATAGCCTCTGATTATCCGGCCAAACACCGGATGTCCGACCATCCAGTTGTGCACACGGTCCGAGGACATCGAGAAGAAGAACGCCGCCAGGATGACGAAGTCGAAGGTTGGGATGCCGGGCAAGGCGCTCAGGTAGACCAAGCCCAGGCAGATGACACCAAGGACGAAGTAGACACCGCGCAGGAGACGGCTGCTTGGCTTGCGGCTCGACTTGTCCACGACTGTCTCCATCGGGGTAAAGCTATTGCATGACGATTCTGACTGCGAGTCGGCATGTGCCACCGATGCACGACTGCGCTGATAACGGATAACGCTCTGCGGACAGCCGCTAACTTCGAAGTGACAGAAGGCGGATCCCTTTATGCCGATTGCATCACCAGAGAAGTACCGCGCCATGCTCGACAGCGCCCGTTCGGCGGGCTATGCGCTCCCGGCCATCAACGCGACCTCCTCGAGCACCCTGGTCGCCGCGCTCGAAGGGTTCAGCGAGGCGGGCTCGGACGGAATCGTCCAGATCTCCTATGGCGGGGCCGAATTCTTCTCGGGTCAGTCGAACAAGAGCATGCCGGTCGGGGCTCAGGCGATGGCCGAGATGGCCCGGGTGGTGGCCGATCAATACCCGGCCAACATCGCCCTTCACACCGACCATTGCCCGCCCGACCGGGTCGACGGCTTCATCCGGCCGCTCCTCGAGATGACGCGGGCGAGACGGGAGAAAGGCGAGGAGCCTTTGTTCCAGTCCCACATGCTCGATGCATCGATCCTCCCCATGGATGAGAACCTCGCGCTGGCATCTGAGCTTTTGGAGAAGTGCTCCGCTCTCGATGTGGTCCTCGAGATCGAGATCGGAGTCGTCGGAGGCGTCGAGGACGCCACCGATCACGAGGATGTGGATCGCGCCAAGCTGTACACGTCTCCCGAGGACATGGTCCGCGTGTCGGAGACGCTGGGAACGTTCGATCGCGGCTTCTACACCCTCGCCGCGGTCTTTGGGAACGTGCACGGGGTCTACAAGCCCGGCGCGGTCAAGCTCGACCCGACGATCCTGAAACGGGGACAGCAAGCCGTAGCCGAGCGATTCGGTGAGGACGCCCGGCATTATCTGGTGTTCCACGGTGGCAGCGGGTCGAGTCTGGAAGAGATACACGAGACCCTGACCTACGGGGTCATCAAGATGAACGTCGACACCGACACCCAATACGCATACACCCGGCCCATCGCCGATCACATGCTCTCCAACTACTCGGGCGTTCTCAAAGTGGACGGCGAGGTCGGCGACAAGAAGGTCTACGACCCGAGGTCCTACATGAAGAAGGCCGAAACCGGGATGGCAGCCCGGGTCGTGCGGGCGTGTGAGTCGCTCAAGTCCGCCGGGAAATCAATCGGATGATCGACGACCGTCACCCAACCTGGGCGGTCTCCGACCGCTGGGTTCCCCGGCGGTTCGTCCGCCCCTTCGTCAGGTTCACTCGGATCGAGGCGGCTTCCGGGATCGTCTTGCTCATCGCCGCCGTGGCGGCGCTCATCTGGGCCAACTCGAGATGGTCCGGCGCATACTTCGACGTTCTCGAGGAGCACCTGACCTTCGAGTTCTTCGGAGTGGAACTCGACGAGAGCCTGCAGCACCTCATCAACGACGGGCTCATGGCGATCTTCTTCTTCGTGGTCGGCCTCGAGATCAAGCGCGAGCTGGTTATGGGCGATCTCCGTGATCCGAAGGCGACAGCCCTCCCCGTGATCGCCGCCCTGGGAGGGATGGTGGCCCCTGCCTTGATCTACGTCCTCCTGAACGCCGGGGCGACAGATCAGGCGATCCGGGGGTGGGGGATTCCGATGGCCACCGACATCG
>Ga0256865_1000121_pt1 | contig 27867 bp, 20 predicted proteins | sample RVTome_14_FD_187337 | JGI IMG/M metagenome (GOLD analysis project Ga0256865, IMG submission 187337) | Soil microbial communities from uranium-contaminated site in the Upper Colorado River Basin, Wyoming, United States - RVT145D125 HiSeq ... | reverse complement strand
CGATGCTGACCGAAAAGCTGACCCTCGACGACCCGAAGACGGCCGAACATCGCGCCTATTTCTGGGGCGGAATCGACGCTTACCGGGTGAAACTCGGAACCGGCCGCGACCTGACCCTCAATCCGCCCCAGACGGGCGGGCCGGTCAACTACCTCATGTACCCGCATGCCGAGGTGGGCGGCCGCATCCTCGACTGGCTCGACCCGGCGACCTTCCAGTACACGATCACCTACCGGCAGCGCTGAGTCTGCCATCTCCCATGAACATAAATCTGAATCCGTGAGGAGTGAGGAGTGAGGAGTGAGGAGAAAAAACCTAAGGCATTGTTTTCGCCTGAAGATTTACACCTCACCCCTCACGCCTTACTCCTCACCTGCCGACATCTGCAAACGAGCATATAGTCGGCGGCGACAAATCAAACTCACGGATTCAAGATAAAGAAAAGGGCCGTTCGATCATTCGAACGGCCCTTTCTGCTGCCATTTTCCTCGAGGGGTCAAGGGCGCAGGCTGATGCCGAAGCGGGTCCCGTCCGGCCCCCGGTCGATGTAGACCACCTCGCCCTCATGGGGATGCAGTAGCCGCCCCCCCTCTGCCCCCTGTCGTTTGCCGAAGACCAGAGTCTTGCCGGCTACCCGCATGCTTCTGACCTGGATGCTCTCCTCTCCCTCGGCTGCGCCATAGGCCTCGAAGATTTCCACCCATTTGCCGATGCCGAGGTGTCCGGCCCCCTCCTGCGGAATTTCGTACCATCGATTCATCTTTTCCCTCCCGAACTGTTCTGAGCGTTGCGATTCACCTTCGCAATTTTAAGGTAGAGATGGCCATTATCAAGTCGATCCGTGAAAAATATTAAGGATGCGCGTGACGCAGGTAGAGGCGGGAAAGGGGGATGAGCGCAGCGGCAAAGACCAGCGCCAGCAGCAGAAAGGTTGGTTGCAGCCCGGCGGTGTCAGCAAGATGACCGACGAGCGGGCCGGAAGCGACGAACAGCAGGCGGAAAATGAGGGATTTCAGCGACAGGATGCTGGCGCGGTTTTCCCGGCTGCTGACATTCTGCAGACGGGTGCGCAGCAAGGGGCCCTGCAGGCCGCGCATGGCGGTGAGCAGGTAGTAGAAGAGGCAGCTCCAGACCCCGCCGGTAAGACCCAGCCCAAGATAACCGGTGACAATCAGGCCGAGGAAAAGGGCGGCCATCCCCTTTTCGCCGAGACGAAAATGAAAGCGGTGGCTGAGCAGGGAGAAGAGGGCGACCGTGAGGTTGGCGCCGGCCCAGATCGGTCCGAACCAGGCGAGCGGCACGCCGGTCTGCTGCATGTAGGGCTGGATGAGCCAGACGGGAAAATAGGAGGCGATCCCCAGAACCGTCGCCAGCAGAATGGTGTAGCGCATCTCGCGGTTTTCGACCAGCGCCAGGCGGCAGGTGCGCAGGGCTTCTCCCAGGTGCGAGGCCGGCGCGGCGCGTGCCTCCCGGGGGGGGTCCTTAAGCGTGCGACACAGTCCGAGGGCGAGCAGCCAGACGCCGACCTGGATGAAGAAGGGGAGCAGCGGAGCGGCAGCATACAGCAGGCCGGCACACAGGGCGCCGGCTGCCTCTCCGGCTTGAGCGCAGCCACTCATCCGACCATCGAACCGGGCGTACTCGTCTTCCCGGTCCTGCTGGCGCAGGGTTTCGAAGAGCAGGGCGCTGTCAGCGCCGCTGATGAAGGCGAAGGAGATGCCGAGCAGGATTTCGGCGAACAGCACGCCGGCAAAGGAGTCGGCCACCGTGTAGAATCCCCAGCCGGCCACCCCCAGGGTAGAGGCGAAAAGAAGAGAGAAGCGGTAGCCGAGATGGTCGCTCAGGTATCCGGAAGGATATTCCATGAGGAGGGTGGCGAGGGAGAATATCCCCTGCAGCAGCAGAATCTGCGCCAGGCTGAGGCCGATGTGGTCCTTCCAGAAGAGGGTGATGACCGCCATCGGAAAGAGGGTCATCTTGAGGAAGGAGAAGGCGTAGAGTTTGCGGATGTTGCTCGAAAGGCTCAAGGACTAAGAACTCGGGACTTTGGACCTGGGACTTTGGACCCGGGACTGCCTTTAATCCTCCCAGGTGATGCAGGCCACCGGACAACTGTCCATAGCCTGTTCGATCTTCGCATCCGGGGCGCCGTAGGGGTTGTAGACCACCGATTTGTGCTCGTGGTGGTGACCTTCGCCGCCGGGCTCCTCCATGCGGAAGACTTCCGGGCAGATCTGGACACAGGCTTCGCAACCGATGCAGGCTTCCTGGTCGACGACGGGGATGTGGGGCATGGGAGTATTCCTTTCCGAGTGAGAACGGGAGGAATCGTATCAGTTTGTCCGGTTTTTTTCCAGCCTTTCCTTCTAACGGTCTAAGCCCGCCTGAAAGATGGTGCGAATCTTGAATCTATAAGCAAACATAAATGAATGCACTCTGAAGTCCCGGTTTGTTAACCTGCCGATTTGGCGAATAAATTTTGAGCTTCATTGTCCAGAAAAGGAGGTTTCGGTTAACAGGAAGCCGTTTTTTGTCGGTGGGACGTGCCAATTTTGGGTAGTCAGATGGACCAGTTTGCATGATGGCTGCGAAAGGAGAGTGGAAATGAGATTAGCTGAAAGGTTTGGGTTGACGGCGGTGACAGTTCTGCTTTTGGGTTTGGGTATTTCCTCGAACGTTCGAGCGGAACCGGTTCTGACCAATGGTGGCTTCGAAACAGGCGACTATACGGGGTGGGTTGTCGTCGAAGGGGCGGGCTCCCTGCCAACGGACGGGACGTGGGGAATTGCACAAACTGGCCAGACCATTAATCTCCAGGATCACGTTTTCGATTTTTATGACCAGATTCTGGTTCAGCAGAATTCTTTTGGTCTCCCGCGCACCCATGTTGCTACCAACGGTAACTATATGGCCATCCAGCTGCAAAACGGCGGTCAGGATCATCGCCTGTTCCAGGATATCTCTCTGCCCGGGAATGCCATGACTCTGAGCTGGGATATGTTTTACAGTAACCAGGGGACTGTCTTTGCTCCTGATCAGTATCTTGCAGTACATATTCGCGACTTGAATGACAACATTCTTGAAACTCTTTTTGTCACCAGTGATGCCAGCCCTCTTGCCATCCCGATGGGCAGTTTTGCGTTCGATATTTCCAATCATGCCGGTTCCGCAGTCCGTATAGATGTGGAAATGAAAGTGCACCAACACTTCCTTGATGCGGGTTTTGACAACTTCAGAATTGAACTCGCCGAGACAGACGCTCCGGTCGCTAGTAGCCTGGCCCCCCCGGGATGGAGTAGGGGCAACGGAAAGAAGTTGGCCTGGGCAGAGTACAAGAAGGAAAATGCCCCCCGCGGCTTTGAGAAGGGGCAGAAAAAAGGCTGGGAAAAGTAGCCGGGCGCTGAACATTTCCACTTGATGCAAGTGCCTGTTTGCCGGATTCCACGGGTATAAATAAGAAGGAGGTGCCTGATCCACTTGGGTGGTGAAGGCACCTCTTTTTTTTGCGGGTTCAATGTTGTTGCGGATTTATGATATGTTCACGAACTGCTAGACGTCATCCGATCGGCGCCATGTTTTTTTTCGGGAGTTCAGTGTGCGGAGCAGAACCGGTCTGCGAAGTGAGATTATTGTTAATATCACCCTGCTAATGGGGGCGGCACTGCTGTTCGCGGGATTTTTGCTGATCAAACTCACAGAGGGGGAACTCCTCGCACAGCGGATCAGCAAGGTGACTGGCATCATGGAAATACTCGCCGGCGTCCTTTCCTTGGACGCTTCGGTCGATGGGGGTTCCGCTCCCGAACTTTCAGCCCGCGCCGCTTCACTTCTTCGCGCGGTGCCGGCAGCATCGGGCATGGATGGGTGGGGTGTCCTCGGCAGGGATTTGCAAATTCTGCCGGCACCGGGTGCATCTCCTGGCTTCAGACTGGAGGAATCCTCACTGGCAGCAGCCAGATTCTCCGCTGAATCGGCGGCGCGCATCCATTACCCTTCAACCTGGCCGTTGTTCGGAGAGGGCCGGGAGAGTTATGTCGTTGTTACCGTCCCGGTCTTGCGGCAAGGCAGCTTCGCCGGTGCCCTGCAGGCTCGTTTCCCCCTGGCCGAAGTCAGGCAGAGGGTCACATCCGCGCAGAAGCTGATGCTTTTCTATGCCCTGCTCTACGGCGCGGTCCTTGTCCTGTTCGGGGTCTATTTCCTGAGCCGGACCGTGGTACGCCCGATCCGGCGCTTGCAGTCGATGTCCCAGCGTATCGCCGCCGGTGACCTCGAACAGTCTGTGCCGGTCGAAGGGCCGCGGGAAATAGCCGACCTGGCAGGCGCCTTCAATTCCATGGCGGTTGCCCTCCGGCAGAGTCATCGGGAACGAGAAAGCCATATCCAGGCCCTGCAGCTGGCCAACGCAGAGGTGAGTCAGGCCCAGCATGAGTTAATCCGCTCGGAAAAGATGGCCTCCGTCGGCCATCTGGCGGCCGGCATGGCGCACGAGATCGGCAATCCGCTCGGGGCCGTCGTCGGCTACCTGGAGTTCCTCAAGGGCGAGTCGCCGCCGGGCAGACAAAAGGGGATCGTCGAGCGGGCCCTCACCGAGACGGGACGCATCGACCGTCTGGTCCGGGAACTCCTTGACTATGCCGCTCCCGCCGGCAGCGAGGCGCAGACCTTCGACCCGGTGGCGGCGATGACCGAGGCCCGGGACATTCTCCGGCACCAAGGTGTCTTCGACGGTCTGGAACTTGATGACCAACTGCCGCCGGCCCTGCCTGCCACAGTCATGGTCCGTCACCGGTTGGTGCAGGTCTTCATCAACCTGCTGCTCAACGCCCGTGATGCCTCCTCCGCCGGCGGAACGATCCGCCTCTCCGGCGGCGAGAAGGGGGGGCGCCTTTGGTTATCGGTGGCCGATGCCGGCGCCGGGATGAGCCCCGAGGTTCTCGCCCACATCTTCGACCCGTTTTATACCACCAAGGCCCCGGGCAAGGGGCGGGGCCTCGGCCTGGCGATCTGCCAGCGGGTCGTCGGCGAAGCCGGCGGCCGGATCGATGTCCGCTCGGCTCCGGGCAAGGGGAGCGGGCTCACCGTATGGTTGAAAAAATCGGAGCCTGCCGGACATGATGCCTGAACTGAAGAAGATTCTGGTGGTTGATGACGAGGCCTCGATGCGGCACATGCTGCAACTGGTGCTCGAAAAGGAAGGCTACCAGGTCACCGAGACCGCCGAAGGCGGGGCTGCCCTGGAACTTCTGCAGGAGGAACCCTTCGACGTGGTGCTGTGCGACATCCGCATGCCGGGGATGGACGGGCTGACCTTTCTGCAGGAGGCCGCTCGCTGCAAGGCTGCCCCCACCATCATCATGATGAGCGCCTTCGGCACCATCGACACCGCCATCGAATGCATGAAGCGCGGCGCCTACGACTACGTCTCCAAGCCGTTCAAGCCGGACGAGGTGGTGCTGACCCTGAAGAAGGCGGAGGAGCGCTTCCGCCTGCGCCAGGAAAACCTCCAGCTGCGGGAGGAACTGGCCCGCAGCGGCGCACCTTCCGGTACGGCAGGGATTATTTACCGCAGTACGGTGATGGCGCAGGTCATGAACCTGATCGGGCGGGTCGCCGATTCCGCTTCGTCGGTGCTGATCACCGGCGAGACGGGGACCGGCAAGGAACTGGTAGCCCGAGCCCTGCACGGCGAAGGGGGGCGAAAAGGGGGGCCGTTTGTGGCGGTCAACTGCAGCGCCATCTCCTCCAGCCTCATGGAGAGCGAACTGTTCGGCCATGTCAAGGGGGCCTTCACCGGCGCCGACCGGGAAAAGAAGGGGCTGTTCGCCGCCGCCGACGGCGGTACCCTGTTTCTCGACGAGATCGGTGAGCTTCCTCTCGAGCTGCAGCCGAAACTGCTGCGCGTGTTGCAGGAAGGGGAGATCCTCCGGGTGGGCGAAACGCAGCCCCGCAAGGTCGATGTGCGGGTGCTGGCCGCCACCGCCCGCGACCTCAGGGAAGAGGTGGAGAAGAGTCGCTTCCGCGACGATCTCTTCTATCGCCTGGCGGTGGTGGAGATCCACGTCCCGCCCCTGAGGGATCGCTCCGAGGACATTCCCCTGCTGGCCGAGAATTTCGTCCGCCGCATCGCCGCCCGCGAGGGACGTCCCGTTCCGCAGATACAGGCTGATGCCCTGGAGGTCCTGCAAGGATACCCGTGGCCGGGCAACGTACGGGAGCTGGAAAACTTCATGGAGAAGACCATGATCTTCTGCCGGGGCGAAACGATCGATTTGGCCTCCCTCCCATGGGAGGTGCGCCGCCGCAACCGCAACGAGTCGGAGAGTTTTTCCCTGAAACAGGCTTCAATGCGCCTGGAGTGCGAATACATTCGCAAGTCCCTGGCCGCCACTGGCGGAAATCGAACCCAGGCGGCGCGGCTGTTGGAGATCAGTCTGCGGGGGCTGCTCTACAAGATGAAAGAATATGGAATCGAGTAGGTGTGCAGTAGTTTGCATAGGGGTATGCAAGGTTTGCATTGTTTTATTGCGATGCGCATGTTATTTCAAACGATCAATTGCCTGATCCGGCAGTTTTCTTGTGTTTTTTTTGGGGAGGTGCGGATTTTGCTTAAGAAAAATATACACAAAATCGTTAATGTGAAAATGCGGGATTCTTTGCGTATGCAGCAACTGGATAACCATAAAGGGTTCACCCTCATCGAACTGCTCATAGTGGTTGCCATTATTGGCATCCTGACGGGAATCGCTCTTTTTTCCAGCCGGGGCATGTTGGAAAACTACAAGCTCAAGGGCGCGGCTAGGCAGATATATTCCGACATGCAGTTGGCTCGCCTTCGGGCCATCAAGGAAGGGGTGAATTGTGCATTGGAGTACGCCGGTAATACCTATGCGATCAAGTTTCCCGGTATCGACGGCAGCTTCGGAACCAGCGATGATACTCTCATTAAGAGCGTCGACCTCGCCGCCGACTACCGAGGGGTGAGCATATCGTCTGGTCCTTCCCGGAACATATTCCATCCTAAAGGCACGGCCGCTCCTCTAATTGGCGGTACCGTTGCTCTCACTAACGGGATCAAGACCAGACAGGTTTCAGTGAATCCCAGCACGGGGAATATAAGGATTCAATGACCTATGCCAAATTTGAAGAGCAATAAAGGTTTCTCTCTGATCGAAGTGCTGATCGCTATTACCTTGCTGGCTATTGGTCTGCTGGCCGTCGCCGGGATGCAGACCACCGCCATTACGGGTAATTCTTTCTCCCAAACTGGTACGGTGGCTGTTCATTTGGCAGAGGAAATGGTCGACCGAATTCGTTCTAACGCGACGACACGACCCGACCGTTATGCCGGAGTCAACACCGGCAGCAGTGTCACCGCCCTCGCGGCGGCCCTGGAGGAACCGGCCGAGACGGACGTCTTGGGCTGGAAGTCCCGTCTGGAGTCGTCCCTGCTGCCGAACGCCACCGGCACCATCACCGTAGACTCGAATGCCCCCATTGGCAACACCGCCACCGTGCGGGTGACCGTGGGGTGGGGCCTGGGCGGAAACGCGCGAAGTGTGACATTGACCACCATCCTGGAGACTTGGGGAACGTGATGCGGGGCGAGAAGTTTATTTTGATGGACGGCAAAGGATTCTCTCTGATCGAACTCCTTGTCGCCATGGCCATGTCCGGCCTGGTAGCCATGGCTGCCTATACCGTTTTTTCCACCAGCAACTGGTCTTCGGCCGTCCAGGAACAGGTTTCCGAGGCGCAGCAGAATGTCCGGGTAGCCATGGACCGGCTGTCGGCCGATATCCGGGTGGCGGGATTCGGTCTGCCCGATCCGCCGTTTTCCCTGGACTTCAATGGAAACGCTTTCACCGGCCCGATAACGATCACCAACAGTTCAACCGATCCCGACACGATCACTGTTCTGGGCATCGGGTTCGAAGCGGCGGCTCTGGAGAATGATGCAGACAATAATGGCACGGTGGATGATGCAGATTGCAATGGCAGCGGAGACAACTTTATCTGCCTGGATTCAGTGACCAACACGAACAATTTCTACAATGACGATCAAAGCGCATTTCTGGCCGTCAGACGGCACGTCAGTCTGGACGGAGTGAGATACTTTCAGCTTGATACTGTCGGGCACGATCGGGCGAATAAGAAGTTGAAGCTTGTGGATTCAACTTTCCTGGACCGGGACTGCCGGGACGGCGTGAAGGTTTATGTCCTTCAGGCTGTCCGCTACGCCATTGCGACCGATCTCGAAGGGTGTTCTGCAGCCAATCCCTGCCTGACCAGCGCCGACTTCACCATGCTGCGGGGCGGCAGCACCCCGGGAGCCCGACAGGTCATGGCAGAGAGCATCGAAGACCTCCAGTTCGCCTATAGTCTCGACGGCAGCCCGAATTTCACTAACAGTGCTTCGTCAAACTCGACAGACATCGTTGCTGTACGGGCCAGCATTGTTGGCAGAACGAGGGCTCCCGACTTCAAGGCGGTCTCCGTTTCTTCCCGCCCGGCCATGGAGGATCGCGCTGCTGCCGGTAATACTGACGGTTACCGAAGACGTACCCTGACCAGCATCATCAAGGTCAGAAACCCAAAAACCGGTTCATAGAAAGCGAATATTTATAGTCGCTGGAAAGAAAAAGACCAATGAACAGACTCAGAAACGAAGAGGGGATGATCCTCATCACGGTGATTCTTCTGCTGGCGATCGTGACCCTGCTCGGGGTCATGGCGATCAACACCTCCACGATCGACATCCAGATCTTCGGCAATGTCAAGCGCGCCTCCACCGCTTTCAGTGGGGCTGAGGCGGGGACAGACGTGGTCGTACCGGTCATTGAGCGAACGATCGCCGCCGGCGTCCTCGATCCGAACAGCATCCCGGACGGCACGTTGGATACGACCAATCTCGGTAACGAAATTACCGGGGGAAGCAACTATGATTCGGACACCGCCGCCGGCAATCCGGACATTACCATCACCAGCCTCGGCGGCGTCGAGGTCCAAGTGGATGTCGATCGGATGTACTCTTACAACCTGCCGGGGGGGGCTATGGAATTCGCCTCGGGTTACGAGGGAGTAGGGGCCGCTGCCGCCGGGGGCGGGATCGGTGTTCTCTACAAAGTGACCAGTCAGGGTAAAAAGTAGGTTTACAGAGGCAGGCCGGCGATCGGCAAAGAACAATCAGTTTATGTGATCATGCGAGGTGAAGTTTATGGCGGGCATAAAGGGAAAACTGTTGAGTGTGGCGACTGCCCTGATCCTGGCGACAGGTCTGCCGGTTGCGGCAAGTGCGGCCGATATTTCAGACTATACCTCCTTCCCCCCCTTCCTTCCGCGCGTGGTCTCACCCAACATCCTCTTCCTGCTCGATTACTCCTACAGCATGGTCCGGCCGGCCTACGGTGTATGCACCAGCATAGCCGATGTCGCTGGTGCTTCCGCTACGAGCGCCGCCGATTATCTGAGCGACTGTCGGTACAAGTACAGTCACCTAACCGATGATTACGACAGCACCATCCCATATGCGGGATATTTCAACAACGGTTATACCGAAGAGGGGGCCTACTCCGACGCCGCCGCCATCAAGTACACCTGGTCGAGCTCGGAGTTCGTCAAGAGCGCCAGCGGCAGCTGGAACGGCAACTGGCTGAACTGGCTGACCATGACCCAGTTCGACATTCTGAAGAAGGTCGCCGTCGGCGGCGACATGGATCCCGCCCCCGAGGGCGCCAACCCCAGCAACATGAAGCTGCGCAGCATCCTGCGCAAGTCGCCGATGTCGGCCGGTCTCGGCTATATGAAGGTCGTGAAGGCCGCCGAGATCGACAAGTGCTCCGACAGGTCCGCCGACTGCACCGCGTGGCCGACCATCTCCTACAACTGGGTCAGCACGCCGAACAGCGGGGTGACGACAGTCTTCGGTAACGCCGATGCCGACGATGCCCTCAGCTCGGCCCAGAGCCTGCCCTTTTACTTCACCTTGTATGGCAACACCTACAGCCAGGTCTACATCAGCACCAATGGCTGGCTGAGTTTTTCCAGCCCAGGCGGAAGTGCCCCCAACAATCTCGACCTTCCCAACGCGGGTGCGCCCGCCAACCTGATTGCGCCGTGGTGGGATGACCTGCGCGTCTTTATCGAGAAATCCAGTACCGTCAAAACGTTCACCACCGGCAGCGCACCCGACCGCCAATTCGTCGTCAGCTTCGAAAACATGATCCATGCCGATGATTCCGGCAAGGCCAACCCCATCTCCTTCCAGGTGATCCTGTACGAGGGTTCCAATCACATCGTCTTTCAATATAATAATACCCAGTCGGGCAGGTCTGAGTCCTTCGGCCAGGGGCGCAGCGCCACCGTCGGGGTGGCCAACAGCGACGGCACCAGGGCCAAGAAATACCTCTACGGCACCGGCGGCAGCAGCTATAACGGCACACTGCTGAGCGACGGTCTGGCCCTGTTTGCCGCCCCCCATATCTCCTATCTCATCAGCAACACGGCTTCTCCCACCGATTTCGGTCCCGCCGCGCCGCTGAGCGCGACGAAGACGGTCAAGATCGCGATCAACGAAGTGGCCTCGTGCCCCCCTGAGCCCGCAAGCTACAAGAACACCACCACGAACAAGTGCTACGACCACGAGACGATGGGGCTGCTGCAGGACTTCCGGGACGGCGAGTTGGCCGGTCAGCTCGGTTTCCGGCTCGCCATCATGCAGCTCAACGATGAGGACGGCGCCAGGGTAACCAAGCACTTCAATCAGAAGGACACCGGCAGCACCTGGTCCAGTCTCATGACCGAGACCAGGGGGCAAAAGCCGACCGACAAAACGCCTCTGGCCGAGGCGCTGCACCTGGCCCAGGGCTATTTTCGACAGGACGCTTCGTATAACCTCGGCCTTACGCCGAGCAATTCCTGGACCAACAACGGCACGGGCGCCGACTGCAACACGACCACCAATACTTATGACCCCTTCTGCTTCCAAAGCGCGGCCCAAAAGGTCCCCTGCGCCAAGAGCTTCGTTCTGCTGGTCAGCTCTGGGTACTACAGCCATGATGTGCGAAGGAATATCTATAATGATGAATTGCTGTTTGCCGACAAAACCCTGGTTGGCGGCAGTTGGAAATCGACCGACGACAGCGGCAGCGAAGGGACGAAGGCCAACCGGGGCTGGCTGGACAACGTGGCCTACCAGACGCACACCACCGACCTGCGCACCGACGATCCCCTAGACGCCGGCGACCAGACCGTTGGCCTCTATGTGGTCAACACCTACGGCGAGGGGACCGGCGACGGCACGGAGGTGCTGAAAAAAGCCGCACTTTACGGGGGGTTCAAGGACGCAAACGGCAACCAGGCCTTTGACAGCGGGGAAGACGACCCCTCCTCCCCTCGCACCTACTTTGCACCCTCTGGCTCGGAAGGGGTGAAAACGAAGGTCGTTGCGGCGGTGACCGAGATCCTCAAGAACTCCGCCTCGGGGACCTCGGTCTCCGTGCTCTCCACCTCTGCCGGCGGCGAGGGGGCTCTCTATCAGGCCTATTTTTACCCGGCCAAGTTGGAAGGCGAGACCGAGGACCGCAGATGGCCGGGTTATCTGAGAGCGTTTTTCCTCGACCGCTATCAAAACCTGCGCGACGACTTCAGCAACACCTCGAGCTCGGGAACGGGTGCACCGGACCACCGTTTGGTATTGGCGGAGGATCGCGTGATCCGGATGTACCTGTCCAGCGACAACGAGGTCAAGCTCGACCTTTTCCACGACAGCGACGGGGTCTTCACCGGCTTGCCGACCGCCGAAGTGACGCTAGCCATGGATCAGGTTCCCTCCATTTGGGAGGCGGGCAATAAGCTGGCGCTGAGGGATAAAGCCGACAGAACAATTTACCTGTGGCTGGACGGTAACAACGATGGTGCCGTGCAGGGGGGGGACTTCAATGTGGCCTCCACCACCAGTTATACGGCGGGTGTGGAAGAGGCCCTGGAGTTTAAGAATACCGCCACCCTTCAGACCCTGCTGAAACCCTACTTGCGGACCGCCGACACCGTCTACACCGCCGTCACCATCAAGTCCGCCGAAGCCGAAGCCGGCGAAGTCATCGATTATATTCGGGGTTTGTCGGTCGACGGCTACCGCCCTCGCTGCATCGCCCTCTCCGGCGGGAGCGGCGACGACAACTGCGGGACGGGTAAGCGCTCCTGGCCCCTCGGTGACATCGTCTATTCGACCCCGACCCTGGTGGCGGCGCCGGGCGAGAAGTTCGACGCCATCTATGCGGACACCTCCTACCGGGCCTTCACCCAAAAGTACAAGAACCGCCGGCAGGTGGTCTATGTCGGCGCCAACGATGGCCTGCTGCACGCCTTCAACGCCGGAGTCTACCACTCCGGTGACGACACCTCGGCCTCCGCGCCCACCGGCAAGACCGAGACCGGCTGGTTTACGGATGGGCCCTCTTCGGGCGACAACTGGAATGTCGGTCTGGGTGATGAGCTCTGGTCTTTCCTGCCCCACGACAACCTGCCGCATCTGGCTTGGCTCGCCTGCAACGGAAACAACCTGAACACGAGTGACACAACGCAGCCCTTCGATCCATCGGTGTGCGGCAGCGCCGAGTACACCCACGTCAACTACGTCGACCATCGGCCCAAGGTGACCGACGTGCGGATTTTCACTGACGATGCCGCGCACCCCGGCGGCTGGGGCACCATCCTCATCCTGCCGATGCGACTGGGCGGCGGGGCGATCGACGTAACGGCGAATTTTTCATCGCCGTATGACGCCGCCGCCCCCAGCACGACCCGGCAGTTCCGCAGCGCCTACTACGTCTTCGACATCACCGACCCGGAAGAGCCGCCCAAGCTCCTCTGGCGATTTTCCCACGGCGAGCTGGGATTCACCACCAGCTATCCCGCCATCGCCCGCATCAAGGATGCGTCCAATGTCGTGAAATGGTACATGGTCGTCGGTTCGGGGCCGAAAAACGCGACCGGGACCAACGGCCGCGACTACGGCCTCACGACGGCCTCCACGCAGGCCGGCAAAATCTTCGTCGTCGATCTGGAGGATGGCAGCCTCGATAACACCTTCACTGTCGATGCCAACACCATCATGGGCGATCCGACCGTGGTCGATGCGGACCTTGACTTTTCCGCAGACATCATCTACATCGGCAGCGCCATCAGCGCCTACGTCGGCAAGGTATACCGGATCAACACCAACAAATCGCTGGCGAGCGGCTGGACCCGATCAACCCTGTTCGATCCCGATCCCAACCAGAGCAGCACCGATCCGGATGATGCCACCGCTGGCGTGCCCAAGGACATGGGGCCGCTGCTGGTCGGCCCGTCGGTATCCAAGGACATCTTCGGCAATCTCTGGGTCTTTTTTGGCACAGGCCGGCTGAAAAATACCGACGACCTGCTTCGCTCCGATCAGCAGCGTTTTTACGGAATCAAGGACAAGTGCTGGAAGGGCACCTCGGAAACGGGCTGCCCCAGTGGCACCGAGCATGTTTATACGTGGGACAACTTATTGAATACCAGCGGTGTCAAGGTCACTTCGGTAACGGGCAGCGCCACCCAGGTGACCGACAGCACGACCGGCTACGAGGCCTGCGACGGTGCTGCTGCCGGCTGTTCCTATCAGACCCTGCTTGCCGCGGCGCGGGCCAAAAGCGGGTGGTACATCAACCTTGACAACGACAACAGCTCTCCCGAGTTGCCCAGCGAACAGGTTCTTTCCCGCAGCTCGATCCTTGGGGGGCTACTCCTTTTCACCACTTACAAGCCGACCAGCGATCTGTGTTCCGTCCTGGGTGACAGTGCCCTATATGCCCTATACTACGAGACGGGGACGGCCTATAACAAACCCGTTGTCGGGACGACCTACGATACAGTGGCAGGTAAAACCTATGTAAACAAAACCTATGATCTCGGCCAGGGGATGCCGACTTCGGTCGGCGTGGCGATCGGCGAGACGGTTTCGGGCTTCGTCCAAAAATCAACAGGCGAAATTGTCCGGGTGGAGGCGGCGCCCGGCCTGGGTGTCCGCAGCGGCACCGCCACCTGGCGGGAGAGCTCGGGTGGTGGTACTGTCGAGATCGAAACCATCTATAAACACATCGTGAAATGATATGGCAGGAAGGAGGTGTAATTTGCCGCGGCATCTACGGATTCACTGGAAAACAGGGATATTGCTCCTGCTGTCGTTTGCATTCTTTGGATGTGGAGGGGAGAAGCCTGAGAATGAAGCGGCCATCCCCGCCCCTCCAGTCGCCGTAGATAGAACGGCGCCGATAGATAGCTCTCCGGTGACGGAAGAGGCAGAAAAGCTGACGGCGGCTGAGCAGGAATCCGGCCCTCCAGGCGATAATACTCCCCCAGTGATGGCCTCGGTAAAACTTGCCCCGACCCTGGTGTTCCCCGGCACCCGGATCAAGGCCCAGGTTGAGGTGAGTGATCCGGACGGGGATCTGGTCATGCTGGACTATAAGTGGACGAGAAACGGAGCCGTGCTGGACGGAGAGGTTTCGGACGGGCTGGACACCGACGCTTTCCAGAAGGGGGACTTGATCACCCTGACCATCACTCCTTCGGACGAAAAGGCGCAGGGGAAAAGCAAGGAGTCACGGTCGATCGTCATCCTGAATCGACCGCCGGAAATTATCTCCTCGCCTTCGGGCAAGCTCAGCGAGGGGAAATATATCTATGAGGTCAAGGCACAGGACCCGGACGACGATCGGCTGGCGTATTCTCTGGAGGATGGTCCGCCGGGGATGAAAATTGACGCTGCCATCGGCCGTCTGGAATGGGAGGTTCCGGCCGAACCCGGCGGGAGCGTGCAAGTGCGGATTGCGGTTTCCGACGGCGATGCCCGGGCCTTTCAGGGGTTCAGCATTCAACTGAAAAAAGAATAACGTTTTATCCTTCTTCATTACCAGCTCATGAAAAAGGCCGGATAAACCTGGCCTTTTTGCTGTTCTGGGCAGGGGGCCAAACGGCAGCCACCTGTTCCGTATTATCCTATGTGCCATTTGCCGCTGGGTGATGTCAGCGACCGGCAACTCTATCGGTTGACACAATTGATTATTAAACGCGCGGATTTTGTTAAGAAGTCCAGCCCGGAGTCCAGCAGGTGAAGAGGGAGGAAATCCTCCGGCTTCCCGTTGGCCCTGGCCGGTGGCCGACTGTTTTTCCCCTTGCAACCATTCCGGTGATTTCCTATAGTATCCCCTTGCACGAATGGGAAAAACTGGGAGTTTCCGGATAAATGGCCAAGCTTGTCCCGTTTCGCGGTCTGCGCTACAACCTCTCCCGCATTGACGATCCTGCCGCCTTCATGGCCCCCCCCTACGACGTCATCTCGCCCGCCCTGCAGGAGGAGCTCTACCGGCGCAGCCCCTTCAACGTAGTCCGTCTCATCCTGGGCAAGACCGCTGAAAGCGACAGTGAGACGGATAACCGTTACACCCGGACCGCCGCCGATTTTCAGCAGTGGCAGCAGGAAGGCATTCTGGTTCGGGATCCCGATCCCTCCATCTATCTCTACGATCAGGAATATCCCCTCGAAGAAGGCGGCGCCGTGGTGCGGCGCGGCTTTATCGCCCTTAGCCGGATCGAGGAATTTACCTCCGGCGTGGTCAAACCCCATGAGAAGACTCTGCCCGGCCTCAAGGTGGACCGTTTCAGTCTCATCAAGGCGTGCCATGCGCATTTCAGCCCCATTTTTTCTCTCTATGCCGATCCCTGTTGCGTGCTCGAGGCGCTATCCCGCAAGGAGCGGGAGCGTCAGCCCGAAATCGAGGTCGTCGATGATGATGCCGTCTGCCATCGTCTCTGGCAGGTGACCGACTCTCTGATCATCCGCAAGGCTCATGACCTGCTCGACAGCAAGCCCCTGTTCATCGCCGATGGCCATCACCGCTACGAGGCAGCGATCAACTTCCGCAATTACCAGCGGGAAAAGCATCCGAACTTTACCGGCAAGGAAACCTTCAACTACGTCCTTATGTATTTTGCCAATATGGAGGATCAGGGGGTACTGATTTTTCCAACGCACCGGCTGATCTTCAACTTGCCGGATTTCCGTCCGGTGCCTTTTCTGGATGCCTTGGCCGAGTGGTTCGAGATCGAGGCGCGGACGATCGCACCGACAGACGCACAAGCCCGTAAGGAGGTGCGACGGGTTCTACAGGAGAAGGGCAGGGCACGACGCACCATGGCCCTTTTTGCCGGTGGCGAAATGGTTTATTATCTCTCCCTGCGCGACGAAAAGGTGATGGACCGCTTCTTCGACCCGAAGACCCCGAAGGCTCTGCGAACGCTGGATGTCTCCATTCTGCACCAACTCGTCTTCGAGAAGGTTCTCGGTATCACTGCCGAGGCGCAGGAACAGCAGTCCCATTTGAAATACGTCAAAAACTTTGATGAGCCGTTTGAACAGGTGCTCGCCGGCCAGGCGCAGGCGGCGTTCCTGATGAACGCCACCCGCATGAGCGAGGTGCGCGACGTGGCCAACGCCGGCGAGAAGATGCCGCAAAAATCGACTTACTTTTACCCCAAGCTCCTCACCGGTCTGGTGTTCAGCAAGATCGTCGAAGGGGAGAAAGTGACGGAATAAAATCCGGCCAAAGGCCAAAGGCAGGATTTGGACCCGGGCCCTTGGACCCGGGACCTTGGACATTTTCAGGAGGTTTCGTGGAAATTCTCGGTATCGATATCGGTTTCGGTTTTACCAAGGCGACCAATGGCAGGGACTTTCTGGTTTTCAAGTCCGTGCTCGGGGAGGCGACGGACATCCAGTTCCAGGAACAGGTTCTGGCGGGACCCACCGGCGATGACCATCTGCAGGTGGAGGTCGACGGCAAGTCCTGGTTTGTCGGCGAACTGGCCGAACGCCAGAGCAACGTGCGTTTTTTTACCCTCGACCAGTCCCAGTTCATCGCCCAGTTCGCTAAAAACCTGGCATTGACCGCCGCCGCCCAGCTGGTGGGAGGGTTCATCCCCATCAATCTGGTGACCGGTCTGCCGATCGGCTATTACCGCCAGCACAAGGATGAACTCGCCCGCATTCTGCAGGGCGAGCACAAGGTGGCCCTGATCGATGCTGCCGGCAAGCGGCAGGAGAAAGTGATCAACATCAATAAGATTCGAGTCATCCCTCAGCCGTTCGGCTCGATGTTCAACCTGATGCTCAATGACCTCGGCGACCTCGGCGACAAGCGCCTGGTCAAGGAGAAGGTCGGCATCATTGACGTCGGTTTCCGGACCTCTGATTACACCATTTCCGACAAGATGCGCTATTCGGAGCGGGGGAGCCGCACGACCGATTCGGGCATCGCCCGGGCCTTCAATATCATCGCCACCAAATTGCGCGAGAAAAGCGGGGTCAGCGTTGAACTCTACCGGCTTTACGATGCCGTCGACCGGGGTTCGATCAAGATTCGCGGCAAGGAGTACGATCTGAAGGTGCTGACCGAGCAGGTCTTCAACCAACTCGCCGGCGCCGTGGCGGGCGAGGTCGAGCGCCTGTGGGCCGACGACTGGGATATGGATGCGATGGTCATCACCGGCGGCGGTGGCGCCGTCCTCGCCAAGTATCTCACGCCTCTGCTCAACGGTCATGTGCTTCCTGTCGATCCGAGCAAGGACGCCCGTCTCTGCAACGTGCAGGGCTACTGGAAATTCGGCAAGCATCTCTGGGCGCGCGGCGTCATCCCGTCGCCGCCGGCGAGTTGACGTGCCTTTCCTGCATCATATTCTCGACTGTTGATCCAACCCGGATGCACCGGCTGTCGACGGGAGGCCTTGACGATAATGGAACTTTCTGCGACCGACATCCTTGAGTTTCTGCAGCAACGGGCGCGCCACCCTCTGACCGCGCAGGAAATTCTCGAGCCATTCGCCCTCTCCAGGCCGCAACGCCAGGCGGCCATGCGTCTGCTCAAGTCCCTGGTCGAAGAGGGCATGCTGGTGCATATCAAGGGGGACCGCTATTCGCTTCCGCAGCAGATCAACCTGGTCACCGGCACCGTCTCGGCGCACCGCGACGGCTACGGGTTCGTCTCACCGGTGAGCGGGGAGGGCGCCGACGTCTTCATCCCGGCCCGGTTCATGCGCGAAGTCATGCACGGCGACCGGGTGGTGGTGCGGGTAGAGCATGGCCTGCGCAGCGGCCGCCCGGAGGGGCGGATCATCCGCGTCCTGGACCGGGCCCACCGGACGCTGGTCGGCCGTTTTGAAGCCGGTCGGCGCTTCGGTTACGTGGTGCCGGCCGACCCGCGCCTGGGGACCGACCTGTTCATCTCCAAGGCCGCCGCCCGCCAGGTCCGGCCCGGCCAGATGGTGGTCGCTCGCATCGATACCTACCCTGACAGGAACCGCAGCGCCGAGGGGACGATTGTCGAGGTCCTCGGCGATCCCGCCGACCCGGAAGTCGAGATCCTGACCATCGCCCACAAGTACGGGCTGCCGGTCGAGTTCCCCGGAGAAGTCCTGGCCGCGGCGGCGAGGGTTCCCGATCAGGTGGAAGATGCCGACCGGCGCGGGCGAGAAGATCTGCGGCAGTTGCCGACAGTGACCATCGACGGTGAAACGGCAAAGGACTTCGATGACGCCGTATCCGTTCGCCGTGAGGAGGATGGAAAGGTCCGTCTCTGGGTCTCCATTGCCGATGTCGGGCATTATGTGGCGGAGGGGAGTCCAGTCGATCAGGAGGCCTACGAGCGGGGAACCAGCGTCTACTTTCCCGGCAAATGCATCCCCATGCTCCCCGAGAAGCTCAGCAACGGCATCTGTTCGCTGAACCCGAATGTCGAGCGGCTGGCCATGACCGCCGAAATGCTCTTCGACCGGCAGGGTCACCGTCTGGAAAGCCGTTTTTACCCCTCGGTGATCTGCAGTCGTGCGCGCCTGACCTATACCGAGGTCGCCGCGATGGTCTTGCAGGAAGATCCGGCGACGACCGCCCGCTTTCCGGAGATTTATCCCCATCTGCTGGTGATGGCCGAACTGGCCCAGCGCTTGACGGCGATGCGCCGCCAGCGCGGCAGCCTCGATTTCGACCTGCCCGAAGCCGAGATCATTCTCGACCTGCAGGGCCGCCCGGAGAACATCGTGCGGGCCGAGCGGAATCTGGCCCACCGGCTCATCGAGGAATTCATGCTGGCGGCCAACGAGGCGGTCGCGACCTTCCTGGCCGGTCGCGGTGCACCTTTTCTCTATCGGATACACGAACCGCCTGCTACGGAGAGACTTCAGTCCTTCCAGGAATTCATCGGTCACTTCAATTACGGGTTCTCCCTCGAAAAGGGAACTGTTGATCCGCGCAAATTGCAGGAACTGCTTGCCGGGCTGGAAGGCAAGCCGGAAGAGCGGATGATCAATCAGGTGTTGCTGCGGTGCATGAAACAGGCGAACTATTCGCCAGAGAACGTGGGCCATTTCGGCCTTGCCGCGGATCTCTACTGCCATTTTACGTCACCGATCCGGCGCTATCCCGATCTGGTGGTCCACCGCGTTCTGCGGCAGGTGCTCACGGCGGGGAAAATGCCGGAAAAACGCAAGGCTCATCTGCAGGAAGTCCTGCCCGCCATGGGGGAACATACCTCGCAGCGGGAGCGGCGGGCGATGGAAGCGGAACGGGAGATTGTCAGCCTGAAGAAATGCCAGTTCATGGCCGACAAGGTGGGAGAAGTTTTTGCCGGTTTTGTCTCCGGTGTTCAGCCCTTCGGCTTTTTCGTGGAACTCAAAGACCTGTTCGTCGAAGGCCTTGTGCATATTTCAAGCATTGCTGACGACTTCTATGTATTCGAAGAGGATTTGCACCGCCTGGTCGGGCAGCATCGTCGCCGAATTTTTCAGATCGGCGACGAAGTGCAGGTCACAGTGGCGAAGGTTGCCTTGGATCGGCGCGAGATCGATTTTGTTCTGGCGGACCAAGAACCAAAAACGGAAGTCCAGAGTCTAAGGTCCAAGGTCCAAGGTCCAAGGTCGAGAAAGGGCGGGGAAAGAAAAAGCGGGAAAAGGCGGCAGTAGGCAATGCCCGTGTGCCCCTGAACCTTGTACCTTGAACCTCTTCTAAGCATAAATCGATGAGAATTATCAGAGATTTGAACGAACTCGCTGCGCCTCTTCCGAACGCCGTGGTGACCATCGGCAACTTCGACGGAGTCCATCTCGGGCACCGGGAGATTTTTCGCCGTCTGGTGGGCAGGGCCCGCGAATTAGGTGGGGTGTCGGTCGTCTATACCTTTGTGCCGCATCCGCTCAAGGTTCTGGCGCCGGAGCGTGCTCCGCGCCTGATCAACACCTATGCGGAGAAGGAGCGGCTTATCGAAGCCTCCTGCATCGACGTGCTGATCTGCGCCCCGTTCACCCTCGAGACGGCGACGCTTTCAGCCGATCGTTTTGTCGAGGAGACCCTGGTGAAAAAAATAGGCGTGCGCCACCTCGTCGTTGGTTACGATTACGCCTTCGGCCGCAACCGCGAGGGGAACGCTGAATTTCTTCGTCACAAGGGGATAGAACTCGGGTTCGAGGTGGAAGTACTGGGGCCGATCACCGGGCATGGCGAGGCCTACAGTTCCACCCGCATCCGGCAGATGCTCACCGACGGGGAGGTGAGCGGCGTGGTCGACCTTCTCGGCAGGCACTTCACCCTGGAGGGGGAGGTGGTTCATGGGGCCAAACGAGGGGGGAAGCTCGGTTTTCCGACGGCCAATCTCTGTACCGAAAAGGAGGTTCTGCCCAGGCCTGGCGTTTATGCCGTCAAGGCCAGGCGTGGCGACCAGATTTTTGACGGCGTGGTGAATATCGGCTGCAACCCCACCTTCTGCAACGAAGGTATTTCAGTGGAAGTCCACCTGCTCGATTTCCACGAGCAGGTCTACGGAGAAACGCTGCGCCTCTATTTCGTCGAACGCCTCCGGGACGAAATGCCCTTTCCGACGTCCGAAGAATTGAGCCGGGCGATCGAGGCGGATATCGCCCGGGCGAGGAAAATCCTGGCCGGAACCAGGATCGTCGAGTACCGGGATTACCTCGACTGTGGGATGAAAGTTTAAAGGCAAGAGGCAAGAGGAATATAGGTCAGAGCGTGACAGAATTCATGCACATTCGTGGTACCACCCGCATTCTTGGTATCTTCGGCGACCCGGTAGCCCATTCGCTCTCACCGATCATGCAGAACGAGGCCTTGGCCCAGGCCGGAATCGATGCGGTCTACGTCCCTTTCCATGTCCGTCCCGAGAACTTGTCGGCAGCCGTGTCGGCCATCCGCAGCCTCGATCTGTGGGGGGTGAACGTGACGGTTCCACACAAGGAGCAGGTTGGCCCCTTTCTCGATGCGATCGATCCGGCCGCCCGGTTGATCGGGGCGGTGAATACCATCGTCAACCGCGGCGGTGTCCTGACCGGCTTCAATACTGACGCACCCGGCCTGCTGCGCTCGCTGGCCGGAGACCTGCAGTTCAACCCCGCCGGCCGGCGCATCCTGCTGCTGGGGGCAGGCGGAGCCTGCCGGGCGGCACTGGCGGCGCTGGGCCAGGCTGGCGCCGCCTGGCTCGGGATCGCCAACCGGACTCGCAGCAGAGCCGAGGCGTTGGTCGGAGAGTTCGGGGATGTCTTCAGGGGCACAGCCCTTGCATCTTTTGACCTGGACCCAGTACAGCTTTCCGTTGTCGTGCCGCAGATCGACCTGCTGGTCAACACCTCCGCCGTTGGTCTCAAGGGAGAGAGCTTCGCCGGTTTCCCGTGGATTGATGTCGCGCCCGGAGTGCTTGTTTACGACATGGTCTATTCCAAGGGTGGGACCCCTTTTTCGCGAGCCGCCCGCGCCCGCGGTCACCGGTCGGCAGACGGTCTCGGGATGCTGGCGGCACAAGGGGAAGAAGCCTTCTTCCTCTGGACGGGGCAGCGCCCGTCTGACGGAGTGATGATGGCTAGGCTGCAGGCAGAATGCGCCGAAAAGTAAGATCCCTAACTTGACAGAGTTGGTATCCTTTTATTAAGCTGCGAGGAATTCGTTTTCGGGAGAACCGCCTTTAGATGACAAACAATCGACTCGGAGAACTGCTGGTTCGCAACAAACTGATCAATGAGGGCCAGTTGACCAAAGCCCTCGAGGAGCAGCGAGTCCAGGGGGGGCGCCTTGGCGCCTGCCTGATCAAGCTCGGATTCCTCAAAGAAGAGGAACTTGCAGCCTTCCTTTCCCGGCAGTACGGCGTCCCGTCCATCAATCTCTCCGAGTTCGAGATCGACCCCGCGGTCATCAAGCTGGTCCCTTCCGAGGTTGCCCAGAAATACCAGGTCATCCCCATCAACCGGGCCGGATCGACGCTCATAGTCGCCATGAGCGATCCCTCCAATATCTTCGCCATCGACGACATCAAGTTTATGACGGGGTACAACGTCGAGGTAGTCGTTGCCCCGGAAGCCTCCATCAAGCTGTCCATCGACAAGTACTATGACCAGAGTGCCTCCTTCGACGAAGTGATGAATGACCTCGACGACATCGATCTCGAACTGGTCGATGAGGGGGAGGATGTCGATGTCCGGGACTTGGAGAAGGCAAGTGAGGACGCCCCTGTCGTCAAGCTGGTCAACCTGATCCTTACCGATGCCATCAAGCGCAAAGCCTCGGATATCCATATCGAGCCCTACGAAAAGTCTTTCCGGGTTCGCTACCGAATCGACGGTGTCCTCTACGAAGTCATGAAACCGCCGATGAAGCTCAAAAACGCCATCACCTCCCGCCTCAAGATCATGGCGGAGATGGACATCGCCGAGCGGCGCCTGCCGCAGGACGGCCGTATCAAGATCAAGCTCCCCGGCGGCAAGGACATGGATTATCGGGTCAACTGTCTGCCCACCCTGTTCGGAGAGAAGGTGGTCCTGCGGTTGCTCGACAAGTCAAACCTGCAGCTCGACATGACCAAGCTTGGCTACGAGCCGAAGGCTCTCGAATGGTTCAAACGAGAGATCCACAAACCCTTCGGCATGGTCCTGGTCACCGGACCCACCGGCTCGGGGAAGACCGTTTCCCTCTACTCGGCGCTGGCCGAGTTGAACAAGACCACCGAGAACATCTCTACCGCCGAGGACCCGGTGGAGTTCAACTTCGCCGGCATCAACCAGGTGCAGATGCACGAGGAGATCGGCCTCAACTTTGCCGCCGCCCTGCGCGCCTTTCTGCGGCAGGACCCCGACATCATCATGATCGGCGAGATTCGCGACTTCGAGACGGCCGAGATCGGTGTCAAGGCTGCCCTCACCGGCCACATGGTCCTCTCCACCCTGCATACCAACGATGCCCCGAGCACCATCAACCGTTTGCTCAACATGGGGATTGAACCTTTTCTGGTCGCTTCGGCCGTCAACCTGATCACGGCTCAGCGTCTGGGGCGCAGGGTCTGTTCCGAGTGCAAGCAGCCGGAACAGATTCCCCAGCAGGCACTCATCGATGCCGGCGTGCCGCCGGAGGAGGTGGACGAGTTTGTCTGTTACAAGGGAACCGGGTGCGCGGCCTGCAACAACACCGGCTACAAGGGACGGGTCGGTATCTATCAGGTCATGCCGATGTTCGAGGAGATCCGCGAAATGATCCTGGCTGGTGCCAACACCGCCGAGATCAAGCGAGAATCGATGCGTCTGGGTGTCAAGACCATGCGGCAGGCCGCCATCACCAAACTCAAGGAGGGGATGACTTCCCTCGAAGAAGTGCTGCGCTGCAGCGTCGCCGACGATTAAATACCAGGGACAAGGGGAAGGGTGAAAGGTTAAAGGGAAATCCTTGCACCTTGTCCCTTTCACCTGGAACTTGGAACCTGGAACTTGGAACCTGAACCCTTCGAGGTCTTATGTCCCTGAACATGCACCAATTGCTCAAAACACTCGTTGAAAACAACGGCTCCGACCTGCACATCACGACCGGTTCTCCGCCGCAGATCCGGGTTGATGGCAAGATGACCCCCTTGAAGATGCCGGCTCTTCAGGGTGCCGAAACCAAGCAGATCTGTTACAGCATCCTCACCGATGCCCAGAAGCGCAAATTCGAAGAAGAGAGCGAGCTCGACCTCTCCTTCGGCGTCAAGGGACTCTCCCGTTTTCGTGGCAACATTTTCATGCAGCGGGGGGCTCTGGCCGGCGTTTTCAGGGTTATTCCCTACAAGATTCTTTCCTTCGAGGAACTCGGTTTGCCGCCCGTGGTCCGGGAATTTTCCCGCAAGCCGCGCGGACTGGTCCTGGTGACCGGGCCGACCGGCAGCGGCAAGTCGACCACCCTGGCCTCGATCATCGATGCCATCAACACCGAGCGCAACGAGCACATCATCACGATCGAAGACCCGATCGAGTACCTGCACCAGCACAAGAAATGTGTCGTCAACCAGCGCGAAATCGGCGCCGATACCCAGTCTTTTAAGAAAGCGCTCAAGTACATCCTGCGTCAGGACCCCGACGTCGTGCTCCTCGGGGAGCTGCGCGACCTGGAGACGATCGAGGCTGCCCTGACCATCGCCGAGACAGGACATCTCTGTTTTGCCACCCTCCATACCAACTCCTGCGTGCAGACCATCAATCGCATCGTCGACGTCTTCCCGACGCATCAGCAGCAGCAGGTCCGTACCCAGCTCTCATTCGTCCTCGAGGGCGTGCTGTCGCAAACGCTGATTCCCAAGGCGCAGGGACGAGGACGGGCGCTAGCTCTCGAAGTCATGGTTCCCAACATGGCCATCCGGGCGCTGATTCGTGACGACAAGGTGCACCAGATCTATTCGCAGATGCAGATGGGACAGGAGAAGTTCGGAATGCAGACCATGAACCAGTGCCTGTTCATGCTCTATCACAAAAAACAGATCTCCATGGAAATTGCGCTGTCGCGCTCTTCCGACCCCGATGAGCTGAAGCAGATGATTGCCAATCCCCAGGCAGTTCTGCGCCGCCAGGTACCCACGGCGCCCGGCGCCGGCCGGGGATGAAATACCAACCACCCTCGATGAGGTAGCAGACTATGGCCAAGTTCTCCTGGGAAGGTAAAACACGCACCGGGGCGATGCAGAAAGGCGAGATGGAGGCGCCCAGCGAGGCGGCCGTCACGGCGACGCTGCGCCGTCAGGGTATCCTGCCCGCCAAAATCAAGGAGCGCGGCAAGGGGCTCGATATCGAGCTCAAGATTCCCGGCATGCAGCCAAAGATCACGACCAAGGATCTGGTGGTCTTCACCCGCCAGTTCGCGACCATGATCGATGCCGGCCTGCCGCTGGTGCAGTGCCTGGACATCCTCGGGCGGCAGCAGGATAACAAGACCTTCAAGAAGATTCTGGTTTCGGTGAAGGAAAGCGTCGAGTCCGGATCCACCTTTGCCGAGGCGTTGAAAAAGCATCCCAAGGCTTTCGACGAACTCTACGTCAACCTGGTGGCGGCGGGTGAAGTGGGCGGCATTCTCGACACCATCCTCAACCGTCTGGCGGCCTATATCGAGAAGGCGCTCAAGCTGAAAAAAAAGGTCAAGAGCGCCATGACCTATCCGACCACCATCATCGGCATTGCCGTCGTCGTCATCGCCGTCATTCTCATTTTCGTCATTCCCTCCTTCGAGAAGATGTTCGCCGACTTCGGCAGCACCCTGCCGATGCCGACCCAGATCGTCATCAACCTCAGCAACTTCATTCAGCGTTATATACTGGTCATCATCGCCGCCATTGTGATTTTTATTGCCGGTTTCAAGCGGTTCTACCGGACGTCCAAAGGGCGCGAACTGATCGATGATGTCGCCCTCAAGCTACCCATCATGGGTATCCTCATCAGGAAAGTCGCCGTTGCCAAGTTCACCCGCACGCTGGGAACGATGATGTCCAGCGGCGTTCCTATCCTTGACGGCCTCGACATCGTCGCCAAGACCGCCGGCAACAAGACGGTGGAAAAAGCGATCTACCGCGTCAAGCAGAGCATCAGCGAAGGCAAGACGATCGCCGAACCCCTCGAGAAATCGGGTGTGTTTCCGCCTATGGTTTGCCAGATGATCGCCGTCGGCGAACAGTCCGGTGCCCTCGACACCATGCTCAACAAGATTGCCGACTTTTACGACGACGAGGTCGACGACGCCGTCGGCAACCTCACCGCCATGATGGAGCCCCTGCTCATGCTCTTTCTCGGTACCACTGTCGGCGGGCTGGTTATCGCCATGTACCTGCCGATCTTCAAACTGGCCGGAGCGGTCGGCGACTGATGCTTTGAGACATGGGAGAAAATACCGCCCCTTACAACCAAACGGCTGAAATCCCCCGTCGTCAACTGGGATGGCTTCTCATCTGCCGGGTGCTGGCCATCACCCTGCTGCTCGGTGGAACCATCGTCTACCATTTGCGGAGCGCCGTCGAGCCGCAGTATCTTCTTCACAGTCTTTACCTGCTGGGGGGCCTCTACTATGGCCAAGCCGCTGTTGCCGCCGTTGTTCTTCCCCGGATCCGCCGGCGGAGACTTTTTGCCCAAGCGCAGATCGTCTGGGATCTGCTGTTCATTACCAGCCTGATTTTTCTTACCGGCAGCATCGACAGCCCTTTTCATTTTCTTTATTATCTTGTCGTTATCGCCGCCAGTGCTTTTCTGGCCCGCAGGGAGATTTTTTTCGTCGCTTCGGCTGCCGCCATTCTCTTCGGCAGCCTGCTCGACCTGCAATATTATGGCTTCCTTCCACCTCTGCCGGCTTGGTCCGTACAGCCACAGTTGGACATTCGGCAAGTCTTTTATGCTGTTTTTGTCAATGTCACCGCCATATTTTTTACCGCCCTGCTGAGCGGGATTCTGGCCGAGCGGCTGCGGTGCAGCGAACAGGCGCTGGAAAAGAAAAATATCGATTACGAAGAACTCGAAAACCTCAATCGTACGATTCTGGCCAATATTGGCAGCGGTTTGATGCTCATTAACCCGTTCGGCCGGATCCGTTCGTTCAACGCCGCCGCTGAGAACATTTCCGGCTTTACCCTGGAAGACGTTTATGACCGGGATGTGCGGGAGTTGTTCCCGGCCTTTGCGGTTTACGACGGTACGCTGCGGATCGTGGAGCGTGGCGAGGGAATTTTCCTTTCCCGTGAGGCCGGTCGACGCATCCTTGGTTATGCCTCTTCCCTGGTCAAGGGGGCGGATGGGAAAACGCTCGGCCTGCTGATTACCTTCAAGGACATGACCTGGTACAAGGAACTGGAGGAACGGCTGAAAAGGTCCGACCGGCTGGCCGCCGTCGGGCAGCTGGCGTCCGGGATGGCACATGAGATCCGCAATCCCCTCGCCTCGATCAGCGGCTCGGTGCAACTGCTCCTGGAGGGGAGCAACGTCAGCGAGGAAGATCGGCAACTGATGCGGATCGTGCTCAGGGAAGCCGATCGACTGAGCGGTCTGCTGAGTGATTTTTTGTTATATGCACGTCCAGGTTCCCCGAAAATCGCCGCCGTGGATGTCTCTGCGGTCCTGGATGAATTGGCACTCCTTGCGGCTGGCGACCCGCGGTTTGCCGGTATCGAGATTCGTCGGGCCTATCCGCCGGGGGTGTCGATGCCGCTCGACCGTCAGCAGCTCTACCAGGCGATGTTGAATCTGGTCATCAACGGCGCCGAGGCCATGCCGGATGGCGGCGTATTGACTATCGGCCTAGGCCCGGGGGAGCGGGAGATTTTTGTCGAGGACTCCGGGCCCGGCATTCCAGATAATATACGGAACAGGATCTTCAACCCGTTCTTCACAACCAAGGATCACGGCACGGGGCTGGGCCTGGCGACTGTTCACGCCATTGTGGAGGCGCACGGCGGCTCGGTCGCGGTTGCTTCCGGAAGTCGGGGCGGCGCCAGATTTGTCATCCAGTTGCCAGTGTCC
>Ga0256865_1000120_pt1 | contig 27978 bp, 60 predicted proteins | sample RVTome_14_FD_187337 | JGI IMG/M metagenome (GOLD analysis project Ga0256865, IMG submission 187337) | Soil microbial communities from uranium-contaminated site in the Upper Colorado River Basin, Wyoming, United States - RVT145D125 HiSeq ... | reverse complement strand
GGGAGTCCGCAGTCGTTGGAGAAGCGACTGGCATTCATGGTTGCGGAAGAGTATGCGGCCGGCGTCTTCAACAAGCGGGTCGGATGGCGAGACGACGAGCGGAAGTGCAACGTCTGTGGCAAGTTAAGCGCCGAACATACAATTCCAAACGTGCCGGCGAGTAAATGTGCGTCTGTTGGACCGGACGAACATTACTTTGAACCGTCTGTCAACGAGATTGCCTTACTGTACGAGCGCCTGAAGGGACTCGTAATCATCAAGAACAAGAAAGACTGCATCTCGCTCCCGGACAAGCGATACCGCACCATCCGGTGCAAGCCGTCGTCGTCTATTCTCCGTGCCGCGAAGACTTTGGCAGATTCCGCCCCGAACACCATCACTGGCTTGACATGGCTGCGTGAACTCTCAGACGGGTTCCTATACCGAGATGAGAAAGACGGCGTCCAGAAGTGTGACCACTGCACCGAAGGTAAGGCATTGGACTGGCAGCGAATTGACGGTGAGTTCGAGCAGGTCGAAATCACCTGCCCGAAGTGTAACGGGGCAATGGAAGTACCGCGGGTTGTTCGGGTCTCGAAAGAAATCCCCTGTCCGAAGATCGACGAACTCAAGAACCTGTTGCTTGAGTGCGACGAGACGGGGCGGATTGTGATCTTTGCAGGCTTCACCGGCTCGATCGACCGAATCACCGCCGAAGTGCTGAAAGCCGGCTGGGACGTCTGGCGGTGCGACGGGCGGGGTCAATCGATCACGACCAAAGACGGTCAGTTGAGTCTCGACCCCCTTCGGTATTGGAAGAATTGGGACAATCCGCGGGTTGCATTTGTCGCCCACCCGAAGTCGGGCGGATACGGACTGACGTTGACCGAGTCTCGAATGGCGGTGTTCTACAGCAACGTCCATGAGAGTGAGGTCCGGGTGCAAGCCGAAGATCGGATTCACAGGAAAGGGATGGACGAGAATCTGGGTTGCGAGATCGTGGACTTGATTCACCTACCAACCGACGAGCGTGTGTTGGAGATCGTCCGAGAGGACCGAAGGATTGAAATGATGACTATGGGCGAGATCACCAAAGACATCGATTGGGAGAGTGAATAATGGACGAACACCGCGGACACCCAATCGAGAAGTGTTATGGTCGCTGGGTCTATTCAGACACCAGAGTACCTGTCGAACGTCAGAAGAACAGAGTCACTCACCTGATGCACGCGTGCCAAATCATCGGATACAAGCACCCCGATCTAACAATCGCCCAGTGCTTCGAAGATTGCTACAACGAATTCTGCCGGAAGACACACGTATTCCCCGAATCGGAAGGGGCACTCGACAACCGGCTGAACGCTGAAGAGTCCGTTTTCAAATCCCAACAGTAAGAGGTTGACATGAAGAGACGACGAGCATTGGTATTCGCGTTGTGCGCGATGGCGATTGCAACTGCGTTTGTGACCGCCAGAGTGATGTACCCGCCCAAGACGAAGACGGTGATTGAAGAACTGCATAACGCAAGTGTGGTCATTCGAACCAATGGCTCAACCGGGAGCGGCACGATCTTCAATCGCGGCGGTCGGTCATTTGTATGGACGGCAGGGCACGTTGTTGACGGTGGGATCGATGGCGTCACTGTGATCCACGGCATCGATAAGTACAAGGCCCGTGTCATCAGATACAGCAGCATCGGCAACGGCCGTGACCTTGCACTGCTTGAAGTGGACGGCTTCATTGAATGCAAGCCGATCCACTTTCGAAAGTCAGACGTAAAGATTGGGATGCTGGTGACGCACATCGGAAGCATCTTCGGAACAGAGAACGAACGCAGCGTCAGTCGGGGAACAGTTGCGTCACCATCCCGGTTTTTTCGAATCGGCCAAGCTCACAACTGGTTTGACCAGTACGACATCACGGCGTACCCCGGATGTTCTGGCGGCGGACTTTTCAGCGGCGATCAGTACGTCGGAATGCTCACGCTCGGACGCCGCGGCACTGAGGCAGTCCACTTCTGCGTCCCGTCGAGTGAGATCGTGAAGTGGGCAATCGCTGCCGGCGTCCCGTGGGCTGTCGATTACACGTCGCCCGTTCCCTCGGAGATCATCCCACTGTTCGAGCGGAGTGACACGACCTTCGGGAAGAGTCGTAACCTTTCGTGCGGATTCAAAACTATGATCGGGAAGAAATGATCCAACACCTGTTGTTTTGGCCTCAATCGGTCAACCGCTGCTATGCTCCGTGGTGGGTTGTTCTTTGGCGTATTCCGTTTTGGGTGATCGTCAAACTGCTGCGGTTTGTCTTGTGCTCAGTTTGTTTTGCCGGGTGGGGGCCAACGTCCTTCGCCCGAATGTGGAGAGGCACTAAATGAAGTACCCAGCGGAAACCATTGCTGCCGTCAAGCGGAGTCTATCCGCGACGAACGGTAAGCGACAAGAGCAGATTGCCGCGGAGCATTGCGTGAGCCGGTCGTTAGTCTCCGATATCTGGACCGGCCGCTGCCATGCGGATGAGATGTCTCGCACCACTCTGCACCCTGACGCGTCGTCGCGAGTTCTCGTGATCGGCGACACGCACTGCCCCGGTATGCGGAAAGGGTACATCGATTTCCTGAAGCGGATCGCTGATGGTTACTCAGTCAATCGGGTCGTCCATATCGGTGACCTCGTTGACTGGGCGTCGATCTCGTACCACGAAAAGATGCCAACCCTCAGCAACGCGTCGGCTGAGTACAAGAAAGCCAAAAAACAGGTTTCGAAGCTGGTGAAGGCGTTCCCGCAAGCCGACTGGCTGATCGGCAACCACGACGCGCTGACATCGCGACAAGCTCACACCGCGGGCCTTCCAACGGAAATCCTGCGGGACTATGGAGACCTCTGGGACGTCCCTTGGACGGTCCATCCTCGGTTCGCCAAGCTGACCATCGACAACGTGATTTACTCCCACGGTGACAGTGGAGCCGCCGGAAAGGGGGCAGCGTTCCGGCAGGCCAAAGACAACTTCCGCTCGACGGTGATCGGCCACTTTCATTCGCAGGCGGGGGTCAACTGGTGGGCCAACCCAGAGTATCGCGTCTTCAGCATGTCGGTCGGCTGCGGTATTGACGCCGCAAAGCTGCAATTCGAGTACGGCCGGAAGTTCCCGTCGAAGCCGATTCTGGGATGCGGAGTCGTGATCGACGGTCGCAAGGCTTACTTCGAACCGTGGCTCTTGAAAAGCAGGTGAATGTGTGAACCAAAGACAGTCCGTACTACAAGCCCTGACCGAAGCTGGCGACAAGGGTCTGTCGATGGACGAACTCATTACCGAAGTCGCCGCTCTCACGGGGAATACACCGACTGTCGGGAGCGTGTTCGTTGCCGTCGCAAAACTGAGAATCCATGATGAGTACACGATCCCACTCTACGACGGGCGATACCGAATCACGCCTGACTGAGTATGACGCGATCCCGATTCCGGTCGCGGAGATTTACTTCGACAGTGCGTTCAATTGCCGCGGAGCGTTCACGCCCGACTCTGTCCGAGAACTTGCGGACTCAATCAGAAATACCAGACTTCAGCAGCCGATTGTTGTGCAACCGGCTGCTGAAGTCATCTCCATACCCGAGGGCTATGGATATCGGCTCGTCTGTGGTCATCGCCGGTTCATCGCCGTCACGCTGTTCCTGAAGTGGGAGACGATCCCCGCGATTGTCCGAACCGGGCTGGACGAGTTGTCCGCCCGCATCGACAACCTCAAAGAGAATCTCGACCGCGTCTCCCTGAACCCGCTTGAGGAAGCTCGCGGGATCGACGCAGCATTCAGTGGACAATCGAACTATGCCATTGGGAAGCAACTCAACCGCTCGACCGGATGGGTTTCGGATCGCAGGGCCTTGTTGACTTTGCCGGACACGTTGCAACAACAGGCCGCGGCAGGCTACTTCACGTGGCGTGACATTCGTGACATCAGCCTCGCCGATGATCCGATTATTTTAGCGCAAAAGTTGCATTCGGTGCGCAGAAAAGACAAGTCGGCATGTACCAAGGGTCGGAAGGCGGCTACTCGGACGCGGACGGAAATCAAATCGATGATCGATGCGTTGATCCGACTGAACCTTGACGGGTTTCCGACACGCCTGCTGGCGTGGTCTGCTGGCTGGTTGAGCACAGAGGAAGTGATGATTGAGGCGCACGCGATCCACAAGCGGAGAAAGAAATGAAACTCGAAGGTAGACTGACAATCCTTGGAAACGACAAAGGTATCACAATCGAGGTAGAGGATTACGACTCCAATATCACCTTTCTGACGATCGAACTGACGACAGAAGAGTTCTGCCAAGCTGCACTCGGCCGGCTCGCATCCATGAGATGTGAGTTGAATGTCAACGGACTGGAACACGTCGGCAAGCACATGGAGTTGGACACGCTGGAATTTGAGATGCCCTCAAACATGCTGAACGTTTACGAACCCAAAGTGCTCCGTGCGACTGCCATCGAGCGGGCTAACGAAATCTGCCCCGCCGGGTGGGTGCCGGACACTTATTTTGGATCGCAGGGTTCGTTCAGTCGTAAAGGTGGGAAGCTCTTTGCCAAAACCACGATCCGCAGGTGGGTGTGACCATGAATTGGCCCGAAGTTCTTTTCATCCTTGTTCTACTTCACGCGTTTGAATGACTGAAGAGTGGCGACCCGTTGTCGGCTGGGAAGGTCTGTACGAGGTCAGTGACCTTGGACGGGTTCGTTCGCTGGATCGTGTTGTTCAGACTCGAAATCGTTGGGGCATTATCGAGCGACGATTCAAGGGTCGGGTGCTATCTGACAACACTAGCGGAGCATACCTCACCGTCGCACTGTGTAAGAACGGGCAAGCACGTACACATTTAATTCACACACTTGTAGCCGAAGCGTTCATAGGCAGGCGACCACAATCGCAGGAAGTCTGTCACGGCCCGAAAGGGCAGCGTGATAATAGCGTCGGCAACCTGCGATATGGGACTCACTCAGAGAATCTAAAGGATAGAGATAAAGATGGGACTACACCCCGCGGAGAATCGCACCCGAATGCTAAAATGACTGCTAATAAAGTCAAAACCATTCGGGAAAGTTCTGATACGCAGCGGGTGTTGGCAAAGCGTTTCGGAATATCACAGGCGCAAATAAGTACAATTGTACGCTGTGAGAATTGGTCACATGTGTGATATCACACAAATTCGACACGAACTCGCCGTTGGCAGAATGGTCTTCCTCGATTCGGAAACCGTTGGGCTTTATGGTCAAATGGTTCTACTTCAGTTTGCTGTCGATTCAGGGCCAATTCACTTGTACGACGTTTGGAAAGAACCGGTTTGGAAGACTTTGGAACTGCTGGAACAGATTGCGAAAAAAATCGTTGTGATGTTCAACGCGGTCTTCGACTGGTTTCATATTTCCAAGCTGGCGACGATCTGGCGATTGCTTCCCCCTGATTGGATTCCAGAAGAAAATATAAACGCAATTGCCGAACTCGAACCGCGCGGTTGTGATGGGCCGTGTCTCAAACCGGCTTCAGCTTTGGATTTGATGCTTTATGGGCGGCGAACAAGCCTACAAAGTTTGATGCAGAGAGGTGACATCCGCGTCCGCCGGGTGCCGACCGTTCTCGCTGGTCCGCTTGCGGAAGAACTCGAACGCCGGGTCGAGATCGACGACATCTACTTCGCCCGGTCTGCAAACCCGGATGCTCCCCGGTGGACTGTCGATGAAACGAAAGACCCAGAATTCAGCGACGTCACGCTACGATTCAAGGCGGCGGGCGGGTTGAAATTCCTAGCCGACCACGTCTTGGGGTATAAGCCGAAGTACCACTTCAAAGACGTCGAACCACAAACCCGGCCTTATGAGTTGGGGTACGCCCCCTACGCAAAAGCCGTGTCGTCGCGTGAAAAGGGTTGGGCTGTCGAGACAGACAAGGGTACGAAGTACGCATGGCCGGCTATAATCCAGCAGCACATCAACCATTGGGCGACGAATAAAGAAGCCAGAGAATATGCTCTCGATGACATCGTCTACACCCGAGGTCTCTACGAACATTGGAACAAGCCCGACCACGGGGACGACGATTCTGTTCTCGCTTGTGCTGTCGCTGCAATCCGCTGGCGGGGGTACATCGTTGATCTTGACGGTATCCGGGAGTGCCGGCGCGAGGCAGAAGGGATCGTCGCTTCCGCCCCTTGCGACCTGAATAAGCCGGATGAAATCCGAGCCTATCTCGGAGAGTGTCTCGATGAGCTTGAAGCCCTCACCATCGACGCCAGTGTTGCCAAGCCGATCTTGAAGCTGATGACGAGTTGGATGATCGATGAGGAAGAGTGCAGTAAGTGCTGCGGCGGCGGGTGCCATCGGTGCGGGTTCACCGGGAAGACGACAGCCGGCGAGCATCCGGTTGTTTCGCGGGTGGTCGAGATTCTGAAGTGTAAGTCGAAACTCAAAGAGATCAACTTGTTGCGAAAGCTCGAAGTCGCCGGCCGATTTCATGCTGACTTCAAGGTCATCGGAACACTGTCGTCGCGAATGTCGGGAAGTTCAGGGTTAAACGCACAAGGCGTACCCGCTGATAACCGCATTCGCAAGAACTTTATCTTCAAGCGTGAAGGTGAAGAACTATCGCTGGGGGATTTCTGGAGTTTTGAAGTCTGTCTGGCGGAATCCGTGTACAACGACGATCAGCTTCGAGCCGACCTGCTGAGCGGGAAAAAACTACACGCTCTCTTTGCAATGGCACTGTTCCCCGGCATGACTTATGAGGACGTGATCGCTTCTGCTGGGACGGAAAATGACGCCTACACCAAGGGAAAACAAGGGGTCTTCGGCGGCATCTTCTACGGCGGTAACGAGAATACGTTGGTCAAGCGTCTCGGCGTAACGCCGGAGAACGCCGCCGCGGCCTTCCAAGAGTTCAGCGGTCGTTACCCCGGCGTCGGCGTCCGCCGCAAGCAAATTACCAACATGTTCAGTTGCTTGCGACAGCCGGCGGGGATCGGGTCCGCGATCTACTGGCATGAACCCGCCGACTCGATCGACAACGGACTGGGCTTCCACCGGTACTTTACACTGGAAAACAAAATCTGCCGGGCACTGTTTGACCTCGCTCGCTCTGTCCCCTCGGAGTGGCGGAAGATCAAGGTCAAGGTCGTCCGGCGGGACCGGCTTCAGACCGCGAGTGGTGCAGTGGCCTCAGCGTTGTATGGGGCCGCATTTGCAATTCAGGGCTGCAACATCCGGGCGGCGGCCAACCACGAAATTCAGTCACGCGGGGCGGTCATCACAAAATACGTCCAACGTAAAGTCTGGGACTTGCAACCCGCCGGCGTCCATGAGTTCGTCGTCGCCCCGTGCAACATCCATGACGAAATTGTTACTCCGGTGAAGCCGGAGTATGTTGATCGAGTGACAGAAGTCATCCGCGAGAGCGTTGAAAACTTCCGGCCGTCTGTTGCATTGATAGGAATCGACTGGTGCCCACGGGCAGAATCGTGGGCTGAGAAGAAAGCAGGCGGCGTATCCATTAGACCCGAGGGGATGGAACGGTGATTGATGACATTTTCAATCGACCGCCCGAAGGTCAACTGACTGTATTGAATACGGTACTGACAATCTCAAAACGATTTGATGGTTTTCTCTCACGAGAGTTTCCGGGTAAACGCGCATCAAATTCAGAGATTCGTCGGTGGATCGCTAATGGGTCAGTGTCCATCAACGATGTCCGCTATAAGGATTTGCACGCAATCGTTGATTGGCCGTTGACGGAATTCTCATTGTTCCCTAACGGTCGGAAGGTCACTCTGCATTGAACTTCAACATCTACTTCGACCTTCAGGGTCCAGCCGGGACGGCTACTCGCATCCCGAACAAGAACAATCCCGTCACCGTTGAGCGACTATCATCAGTGCTCGACGGACTGTCGTCTCAAATTGACCAGTGGCCGTTTGGCCTCGAAGTGATCGGTGTCCATATTGAAAAGGTAGTTGAATGAGAATCCCGAAAGATCGTGCTGTAGCTCTCGTGGGCATCCCCGGTCGGATACGGACGTTCCTTCCGATTCCGAAGGACGCGTTGACCGACCAGAAGAACCCCCGCGAGCATTGCATCGAGTGCGAGTCTCCAATCCCGCCGGGGAAGCCCGGCCGTGTTTGCAAACCCTGTCGAGAGGACAAGCTGTGAGATTACTGAAGATTCTCTGGGCACTGCCCAACACGTTGCTCGGGCTGTGCCTGCTGCCCTTGATTCTCTTGTCTGGGGGCCGTGTGCGACTGTTCCTCGGCTGTGTCGAGATGGTCGCCAACGGTTGGATTCGCCGCCTCTTCCACCGGAATGAGATTTTGGCGGTCACCCTCGGTCACGTAATCATCGGAAAGTCAGGGCCGTGCCTCTTTAGCTGCCGAAGCCACGAACACGTCCACGTGCGGCAGTGCGAGCGTTGGGGTCCGTTATTCCTACCGGCGTACTTCTACTTTGCATTGCTGATGAGGGTGATTGGGAAAGACCCGTACTGGGATAATCCCTTCGAACTAGACGCTTTTGAGAACGCCGGGCACGACGTAGCCCACCCTGACGACTTCGCTGAGCACCAGTGCAAATGAAACCCGAAGAGAAGATTCGCAACGACCTTCGGGAGTTCTTGCAGGTCCGCGGCTGGCTGGTCGAGATCATGCACGGGAACATGTACCAGTCCGGAATTCCCGACGCATACCTCTTTCGTCGGGACGCCGGGCCGAGGTGGGTCGATTTCAAAACCCCGAATCGCTACTCATTCACACGGGCACAACGTCGTAAGTGGCCCCAGTGGGAGAGGCACGGCGTGGGAATCTGGGTGCTCACGGCTGCCACTCAAGAGGAATACGACAAGCTGTTCGGCCCGCCCAATTGGCGTGATTACTGGAAAGATTCGTGGGGCGTTCTTGACCCGCAAGACGCGATAGATAAGGCAATCGATGAGGCAAGTGAATGAAGAATGGCGATCTGTTGTCGGATGGGAAGGGTTATACGAGGTCAGCGACCTTGGACGCGTAAGATCATTGGATCGGATCGTGTCTTATAGAGACGGGCGAGTGCGAAAGTATTCAGGAAAGGTGCTATGCCCCGGAACATTGAAACATGGGTACTTGCTTGTCGTGCTGAGTGATGCCGGAAGGAAGGAATCACGAACAGTACATTCCATTGTTGCAGAAGCATTCTTAGGAACACGTCCACCCGGAAAGCAAATCCGACATGGTCCTGACGGCCCTTCAGTAAACACAGTTAAGAATCTGTGTTATGGAACGGTTTCCGAAAACCAAATGGACCGCCACAGAGACGGTACAGCGAATATAGGCACACGGAACGGACAATCGAAGCTGACGCCTGATGATATTGTTACGATCAGACAGTCCGACGAAAATCAACGCGATGCTGCTGCACGTCTGAAAGTGTCTCAATCCTTGATTAGCCGCATTCGATCAGGCGAAGTCTGGAAACACATCAAATGAAACATCTCAAGAAATACCAACTGTGGGGCTGCATGGCCACGTCGTTCGCGATGGCCTACGACATGACGCTCGACGAGTTCTACCAGAGCGTCGGGCACGACGGCTCGGAGATCGTGTACCCCGAACTGCCGGAACCAATGAGACGTCGCGGGGTACACCCCAACGAGTGCGTACTTGTCGGATTGCAGAACGGGTGCGCCGTCACACCCTTTGAAGTGCATTCGCAGCTTCAAGCCTCACAAGACATCAATGCCCTGTTGGACATCGGGATATCGCGTTTCCACAGAAAGTACGCGCGGAAGACTGTCGAACAATCCAAGACGGCATTGAAGAACATCCTACAAAGCACGATCCAAGAAATCTGTACGCCCCTCGATTCGAACTGGCTCGACTTCAAGTATTTCATTTGCAGACGGCGGGGCGTTCTCGAAGGTTGGGCCGGCAAGTGCAAACACGCTGTCGCCTTTGATCGCGGAACGATCTACGACCCGGACGGCCCGCAATATCCCTACGACCGTGCCGAGTGTGAGCGGCGAGGTTTCTTCGGAAATAGACTCTGGATTGTGGATAAAGTCGCGCAGAATTGACGCGTCGCCGTGTACTACGGGCATGAACATTGAAGACGACACGTGGCAACCCTTCTGGGAATGCAGCACCGACGCCGAGTGGCCGGCGGTGAAGTTGATTCTAAAGGGGTACTCACCGGAAGAGGCGGCACGCCAGTTGGAATTGAAAACAAAGGAAGTTCGCACGATTGTCAGACGAGTTTGGGGTCGGCATGCAAATTCTTCTTGACCTCGATGATTGCCTCAATACATTTACGACCTCGGCACTTACGCGCTTCTGCCGAGTCAACGTAACAGAGAGTACCTACCCAAACAAGGGTAGCTTCGACATCTGCAAAGCGGCGTCGATGATTCTAGGGAGACAAGTCGAAAAACAAGAATTCTGGGATTCGTTCGACCGTGAGTTCTGGGCGACCGTTCCTAAGTCGGCCGAGTTCGACATGATACTCGAATTTGCCGAATCGTTCGGCCGAGAGAACGTCTGCATCCTCACGGCCCCGACCAAAGACCCGTTGTGCCTAGCTGGGAAGTTGGACTGGATTCACGACAATCTGCCAGAGTGGTTGCACCGTCAATTCCTCATGGGTCCACGTAAACACTTCTGCGCCAGCAAGAATCGACTGTTGATCGACGACTCGGACAAGAACATTGACGAATTCAATGCACATGGTGGGTGGGCAATCCTTGTTCCTCGGGCATGGAACGTTCTGAATCGATTCAACACGAAAGAGCATCTCGAAGCGTGTTTTCAATTGGCAAACGGCCATTCACGACTCTTTCACTGGGTGAAATGATGCTGTACGGAGACCTGTCCCAAATCGAACCGACATCTTTCATCTGGGGAGACGCCACGGGACTCCGAGGCGATGTCAATGGATTGCAGGGGGATGTCACTAACGTCCGAGGCGATGCGACCGGCGTCTCCGGGTATGTCGGTGACATCAGCGGCGACATCACCAACATTACCGGCTCGGTGTGTGGAATCAAAGGTGATGTCTCCGGCATTTGGGGTGATGTGAATAGGATTGTTGGTAGTGTGACCGGGGTCCAAGGCGATATGACAGGAAAGCAAGGTTATGATCGCTAAGGTTATGATCTCTCGATTCAGGAAGCCGTCAATGGTCTGGATTCTCGTTGCACTGTTCACGCTCCTCGCGATTGAGCAGTTTTTTCGCGGTAACTACGCCAAGGCAACGTACTGGACAGCGTCGGCTGTCCTCACACTCTCAGTACATTGGATGAAGTGATGCCAACAATCGAGCACGTCAAACAAGCGATCAACTGGGCAATGGGCGAACGCGACCTGCTGCCCGACTACGGCTACGACCAAGAAGTCTATCTGTGTGGCACTGCCTGCTGCGTGTACGGCGCTGCGTGCCTTCTAGCCGGTGAGACGCCGCCAATATTTGGCGGCCCGAATCACGACGCATTGGGCGACGACCCGACAATGCTGTTGCTCGTCCGGGCAATGAAGTGTCACGCAACCACTCCGAAGCAAATGCTGGATATCATCGAAGGTCGGTCGCGAATCTTCGGCGACTTCAACGAAGTGGTGGGTGACGCGTCGCGTATCGCGGGGGACGTCACCTACATCAAGGGGGACGTCTCCAACCTGTGCGGCGATGTGACTTACCTAAACGGAGACGTCTCAAACTTAAGGGGCGACGCGACTGGCGTGGAAGGACGTGCGACGATTCGAGGAGATGTGACAAACATTAGGGGGCGTATCAGCGGACTTGAGGGCGACGTGTCCGGACTCTCCGGTGATGTCACCCACGTCTACGGCGACGCAACCGGCATCAACGCCCACATGACCGGAGTAGAGGGGCCGCTGAAATGAGTGAGTTCAAAGATGTGTCGGAATTCTGGCAAGACGAACTGCCCTTTGATCTGAAGGTGGGTAATTGCATTGTCATCTATATGGACAAGGGTCCGGGCGGCCCCTGCGGCCAGTCGATGTCGGTGACGTGCCCACATGCGATGTTCGCAGTGTTTTCTGATTATGAGCAGATGGAAGAGTGGGCACAAAGTCGTTACTCAACTCGACAAGGTGATCGGGCCGACCTTCGCTGGTGGGAAGTGGGGCAGGGCGGTCCCGGTAGGTTGAGAGTGGCAGACTTCCGATGATCGACCATCAACTGATTGAACAATTCAAGCTGTACCGGGCGCACGTAGAAGACCCGGCCGCGGCAGCCATCCTCGTACTTGTAGACAACATGAAAGCTGTCCCGAGAGTCAAGGACGACAAAGACGTATACTCAGTTTCCGAGGCTTCAGAATACCTGAAGGTCACCCCGACCACCGTTTACACGTTGTGCAAAGAAGGCAGACTGAAGCATCACAGGATCGGTAAAGGGCGAGGGACTATTCGAATCAAAAAACGCAATTTGGAGAACCTGACCCGTGGATAGATCACTCGAAGAAAAGATCAACAACGCCATCACCGAGCATCTCGGTTTCAAGATCGGAGAACTTGAATTCTGCGACAAGGCGCTCGACGCACTGGATGCCGTGCAGTACGGCTTGGAGATGCGTCGTCAGGAATTGGTCGCCGAAGCTGAAGACTTTGACGATGAGGAGTGGTAATGCCCAAACTCAAATACGTCAGTAAGAAATTCCGCAGTGACAGTCTCGTTCGCATCGATAAGGCGAACGAGATCATCGACGAGTACATGAACGCTGGTTATCAGTTGACCTTGCGTCAGCTTTACTACCAGTTCGTGTCCCGTGATCTGATAGCGAACTCCCAGAAGGAATACAAGAGGTTGGGGTCGCTCATCAACGATGCCCGACTGGCCGGACGGATCGACTGGCACGCGATCGAGGATCGCACTCGGAACCTTCAGTCGCTCGCGCACTGGGACAGCCCGTCCGAGATCGTCGATGCCATTGCCGACCAGTACCGAACTGACCGCTGGCAGAACCAGCAGTTCTACGTGGAAGTCTGGATCGAGAAAGAAGCGTTGGCTGGCGTCTTCGAGCGAGTTTGTAGCGAACTCGACGTACCGTTCTTCTCTTGCCGCGGCTACACGTCGCAGTCCGAGATGTGGTCGGCAGCCCAGCGGCTTCGAAAGCGTAGTCGGTCGGGCAAAGAGATCGTGATCTTGCACTTTGGGGACCATGACCCCTCTGGCATCGACATGACGCGGGATATCCGCGAGCGATTGCAGATGTTCGGGTGCATGCTCGACCTTCAGCGGCTAGCCCTGAACATGGATCAGGTCGATGAGTACGAGCCGCCGCCGAATCCCGCGAAGACGACCGACAGCCGATTCGCTGGTTACATCGCCGAGTACGGCGACGAAAGCTGGGAACTCGACGCGCTGGAGCCAAGCGTACTCGCCGACCTTGTCCGGGATCAGGTCAACGAGCTTCTCGATCACCTGCAATGGGGTTTCGACACCGAGTACATGGAAGAGGAACGTGCCGTGCTGACGCAAGTCAGTCAGCGGTGGGACGACGTGACACAGTATCTGGCGGGGTGACTTGTGGGCTACCCGAAAGACCTTGACGAGTACACGATCGCCGAGCTTCTCACTGAAGTCGCCCGTCGTCGAACCGCGTTTGGCAGGGGTGTGTGCCCCTACTGTAACCGACTGGCAAGCGAGCCGAATTGTCGAATGGTTGGGCAACACGAATTGGCGAGGTCCATTTTGGAACTGAAACAACTCTGAGGGGTGAGCATGCTGCTAGCGAGAATCGGAAAGACGTGGGTCCGACCGGAAAACATCCTCGAAGTCCAAGAGTTCTACGACGACGAACAAAATCGGAATCTCGTAAACGTCACAGTAAGATCGCCGCAAGGCGGTCTGAAGATGCTGACCGTCGAGAAGTCCGACGTCTCGAAGGAAATCTTCTACAACTGGCCTAAGAAATGAACGACCCAGAAACCTACCTCTGGCTTGGCGGCTGGTTGGAACACTCCGGCCGCTGGCATCCGCCGCACTGCCTCGCGTCCTTTACCGTGACGGACGCCGTCCACATGGCCAAGGCGGGACCGACGACATCTGGGGAGAATGTTGCCGGCGGGCCGCTTTGCATCTTTCGATGGAATTGCTGATGGCGGACCACATGCCGGAACTCGCCGACGACCTGAAACGCCTTGTCATGGAGTGCGACGCGTGACAGAGATTTGGAAACCCGTCGTTGGCTACGAGGGTGTCTACGAAGTCAGTGACAAGGGCCGAGTCCGGTCGCTGACACGAAAGGTACGATGCCGCGGCGGAAAGTTCCGACTCAAACGCGGAAGGGTGATGTCACCTTCAATCGATCAGAAAACAGGTTACCAGTCGGTATGCTTGGCGTTTGAAGGTGCCGTCAAGACATTCAGGGTTCATGTTCTCGTTGCCGCCGCGTTCATTGGTCCGCGACCGAATGGGCAGGACGTATGTCATGGGCCGTTAGGTAAAGCGATCCACCACGCGAGTAACTTGAGTTACGGCACAAGGGAAAAGAACTGTGCCGATCGCCTTAGAGACGGAACGCACTTGGAAGGCGAAGACATCGCCCAAAGCAAGCTGACCGTTGAAGACGTGTTGGATGTTCGGAGACGCTGCACTCGCAGAGGGATGAAGCGAAAGATGGCAAGGAAGTTGAAGGTGACCGAGTCTTTAGTCAGCATGATCGTTAACCGTAGAATTTGGAAACACATATGAGACAGCCCGCCTACCTCTCCCACAGCGCATTATGCCTGTGGGAGTCCGACCGACGCGAGTTCTACCTGAAGTACCTCGCTGAACACCGGCCGCCACGGATTCCGCAGGGGTCGCCCGCAGCGGCCGGGTCGGCGTTTGATGCCTACGTGAAGTATTCGCTGGCGTCGGACCTCGGCCTCGAAGGATCGCTCGACGAACTGTTCGAGTCGCAGGTCGAGTCGCACAACCGAGACTTCGGCCGTCAGGCTGGGCCGTACATCCTCTACTGGTACAGACAATGTGGCGCTTACGACGAGCTTCTCGACCTGCTGCGGCAGTCCACCACCCAGCCTCGATTCGAGTCCACCGTGCGGGACGTGGTTGACGGTATCCCCCTTCTCGGGAAGCCCGACTTGGACTTCAAAGTGGGTTACCCGGTCGTGTTCGACTGGAAGGTCCGCGGGTTCTGCTCGAAGAACACGACGTCGCCATCGAAAGGCTACCGTCTCTGCCGAGATGCCAACGGTGGTAAGCCGAGTAAGTCCCACAACCAGTCCCACAAGGACTTCAGACCGAGTGGGCCGCTCAAAGTCAGCCAGACCCCGCTGGAAGAAACAAACGTGACGTTCGCCGAGCAGTTGACAATGTATGGCTGGCTGCTCGGGCACGGCCAGCCGGTGTTGATGCTCGACGAGATCGTGTGCAAACCGAACGGGACACCAACTCCGCTACTTCGGGTTGCGAACCATCGGGCACAGGTGTCACTCGAATTCGGGGCGACTCTGTTGGACCGCTACCGAAACATGTGGTACGACATCGAGGCTGGTCGCATCTTCGATGAAGACAACGACGCGATCTGCGAAAGCCTTGACAAGGCCGCTAAGTCGTTGGCCGAAGAAGGGGATGATTTCTTTGCATCTGTTTGCCGAAATGACGGCTACTGGGGGTAAACCGTGTTCCATATTCGATGTGCTGTCCCGTCCGATATCCCTGTCTTGCATGACATGGATATCAAATGCAACGAGACCGACTGGTGGTCCGAAGAGGATTGGGGCTACCGGATGAGGTACAACGGGACCAACATCATGTGCTTTTACGGCGAGCCGGTCGCACTCATCGCGGTAGACGCCTTGAACAGCACAGTGGCGTGCTTGATGAAACTGGTCGTTCGGCCGCATTTTCGTCGGCGGAAGATTGCTAAGCAGTTGATCGCTGAAACCGAGTTGATGCTGCTTAATAAGGGCTACCGCATCCTGCGCTTGTATGTCCCCGACCGGCGCTTGGACCCGCGGAATGGTGATGACCTGTCCGTATTTCTGACCAAGGCTGGCTTTCGACCAGCACTCACGATGACGCCCGAGAATAGTGAGCGTGGGGTCGAAGACCTTGTCCTGTTTGAGAAAGAAATCTCATGCTTCGTAACGTAGACCGCATCAGCAACGCGTCGGCGAGTTGGCCGAAGATCGCCAGCCTGATCGAAGGGTTGGCCGTAACCGCAGAGAATTTGGGGGCCGACAGTTCAGAGGCGTGCTTCACCTACGAGACGCTCGACTGCGAGCACGACGACCTTGTTCCGTTTATTCGGATCGGTGTTGCCCGAGTCCAACGATCGGAGAATGTGACCAGTGAATGACCAAGTCATCTGCGGCGACCTGCGGGACGTCCTGCCGGACCTTGACCAGCGGTTCACGATGTGCTTTATGGACCCGCCCGATGGGATTAACCTGAACTACAACTCGTTCAGTGACCAGTTTGAGGATTACTACACATACCTCGAAGAGGTTGTGCGACTGGTCATCGCCCGTTGCGACATCAGTTGGCTGTCGTTCAACGCTATCTGGCTACCGGTTGTCGGTAGTTTGGTTCGTCAGTTATGCCGAGAGAAGCCCGAGTTGAAATTCAAACCTTGCGTGCAAACCTTCACATTCGGGCAAACCCGGCAAACCGATCTCGGCAATGGCCATCGCCCCCTTTGGCGGTTGGCGTGGGAAGGCTCGACTCTGTATCCGGACGCGATCCGTGTGCCGTCGTGGCGACAACTGAACGGCGACCGTCGAGCCGACCCGCGCGGTCGCGTGCCGCTTGACGTCTTTGACGTGCCGCGGGTCACGGGGAATTCAAAGCAACGTCGTAAGTGGCACCCCACGCAAATCGGGGAAGACCTCGTAGAGCGGTGCGTCAAACTCTCCACGGTTGAGGGCGATTCGGTTCTCGATGGGTTCTCCGGTACGGGGACGACGCTTCGCGTGTGTAAGCGATTGAATCGGACGTGTACCGCCATCGAGATTGACCCGATGTACTGCGAGAAAATTCGGAAAGAGAATCATGTTTGACCGAATCTTCAACCGATTGTTCCGGGGCAGTAAGACGAAATGGACCTGGCGCTGGTATGTGTTTCGGTGTCGATGGTTTGGGATCAAGTTTCACAGAATCCGGCCCGAAGAGGATGAGTGGCACACACACCCGTGGAATGGTATCTCCATCATCTTCGGAAGCTACGAAGAACAAATTACCCGCGATGGTCCGTGGCTTCATCGTTGGGGAATTAATTTCATCGGAGCGAATCGCGAACACCGCACACGCGGCAACTGTTTCACTCTGTTCATTCATGGTCGCCGAGTGAACGACGGTTGGTATTGGGGTGACAAAATTAAACCGTGGAAAGGCCCACAAAGTGCTGACGAAAATTGACTACCTCGGATCACCAATCCAAACCGGCTGCCGGATCGTTTATCCCGTTCGAAAAGGGTCATCCTTGGGCATGCGGCAGATGAAGGTAGAGCGCATCCTTGCCGACCGACTCGTGGGCTACAACCCGGATGGTCGGAGAATATCGCTCCAAAACTGGAAGACGTGCGTTGTCGTCGAGCGGGATGCCACGGACCCGCGGGAAGATGACTGGTTCGACTAGGGAAAGACCCCGCCGGGGTCTCCTGCACGACCTGTGCAGAGAACAGGTTGGTATCAAAGCGGTTGCCGGGAAAACTGCCACGGACAAGGTCACGTGGACTTACGGTCTTCGTATCCAGCAACAAGCAACCCTGCCCGCTTAAATTGGGGTGCATCCAGACACCCGGCGGGGCGCTTTCATGCTCGCTTCACCTTGTATGGAGTGAATTTGAACCCGTGACGGCGGTAATTCGGGCCATCCACGAAAACAGTGTACCGGCCGCCGGGTTGCCTTTCCATCCCCGTGTCTCGAATTTCAAGGTACGTTCGTCTCTTACCCCGCTTCAAGACCTCAAGGACTTCCCAAACGCCCGGAAGCCGGTAAACCACGTCGCCGCCGGAACCGATCAGTTTCACCCGACTGCCGGCGCGGATCGTGACGCGCGGTGAGAGTTGGTATTCAAGGACTGACTTCAGCATCATCACCCCGTAGATTTACGCGCCATCGATTTCAAGACACTTCGACGCTGAAGTGACCTCAGCTTGGCCGCCCGTTTCTCCGCGGCTTTCCTGATCTTCTTTTCTCGTTCGGGCTTCATGCTCCCCCCACTGCGCGCTTGGCGCTCTCTTGGATGTGGTCTCGCCGATAGCGAAGTTTCTGGTACGTCCGCTGGATCATGTCGAGCGTCCGGTGACCAACCAGTTCGGCGAGCGTAATCGGGTCAACACCGTTGACCAGTGCGTCGGTGATGTACGTGTGCCGGATGGCGTAAGGGGTGATCTCAATGTCCGTGTCGGTTGCGACCTTGCGGAAAGCGTGCGTCAACGCGGACGACGTCCACGGGCCGCCGCGGCTGTTGCGGAATAGCGGACCCTCGGGATACTTCAGCATCAACCGCTCGGTCACGGCCTTCGCCTTCGCCGTCAAGGCGATGATGCGGTCATGCTTTCGACCCTTGGCTTCCTTCGCCGGGATCACCCAGACGTTGTTCGCCCTGTCAACGTGACGCGACTCGATCCGCCGGGCCTCTTCCGGCCGACAGCCGGTTTCACGCAGTACGGTCATCAGGTCTTTCAGCGATCCGTCCACGTGCTTCATCAAGGTCCGCCACTGGTCGGCTTCGACGTATGTCTGCCGGGCCTCGGCTTGCGGCCGTTCGATTCCCAGCACAGGGTTGTTCAGGTCAGGAATCACCTGCCGTTTCTTGGCCCAGTTAAAGAGGCGACTGACGCACCGGATCAGACCGTTCCGCGTGGTGGCGCTCGCGTCCGGGTATTCGTCCTCGATCCACGCCTCGATGTGGAAGGCGCGGATGCTGCGGATTGTCACGTTGCCCGCGTGTTGGCAGAACGACGTCAGGAAGTCCAGATACCACCTGTGGGTGCTCGGCGCTTTGTTGTTTTTCGTCCATTGCAGGAAGTCGCTGACGAGGTCCGCCAGCGGTCGGTCTTGTCCGATCTCCCGACGACCGGCGCTCAGGTCGTGCCAAAGCCGGAAGGCTTCATCCTTGTCCTTGGCGAGCCGCTTCTGCTTCCCGTTGACGTAGCAATACCACGTCTGATTCTGCTTTCGGAAGAACGGCCTATTCATCGCTGTCTCTCTTTCTTGGCGAGGGCATCGAGTCGCCGGTTGACCCGTGATCGGTTGAGCGTCCGACCGTGGACACTGACGAAAAGTGGTAGTAAAATGGAAGCGATGTAGATGCTGAAGGTCAGCAACATGGGATTCGCCCTTTCAAGTGTAGCACACGATTTGCACGACGTCGGATTTCGTGCATCAATCTGTGCATTTTGAAGAAACCGGTCCGTCACAACTCGAATATCCATAACCATTTGCCCCTATAGCTCAACTGGCAGAGCAACTGACTCTTAATCACATGCAGCAAAAACGACGTGTTGCAGACCCTTGGCATAAGTCGATAGACGACAAGGCTTTGGTGATTGTCTCATTCACCTATCTTACTGGTTTCGGTTAGTGGTTGCAAACTGTTTTGTTGCAGTTTACACCCACCTTTTGGTTCGCAGTGCAATGGGTTTGTGCATTTTGTGCATGTGCAGCCCTCAGACAACATGTGACCACGTTTGGCGCTTGTCGATTCGCCCAACTGTAGTCACGTGTACGTTGAACTCTCTCGCCAGTTTCACCCGGCTCTCACCGGCCCTCAACCGCAGTCGAATCTCCAAGACCTGCGACACGTCCAGTTTTGCGAACGCAACTCTCCCTTTCTTCAAGGCGTCCTGCGTGTTATCAGCGTGAGTCCCCAGAAACAGGTGGTCGGGATGGCAGCACTGTCGATTGTCGCAATGGTGAAGCACGCACAACCCTTGCGGCACTTCCCCTTTGAAAATCCGGTACATCACGATGTGCATCGCGTAATTCTTGCCGCGATGGTACGTCTTCCCGTACCCAGTCGAACTGACCCCGCGGCACCACTCCAAACAACCGGTCTCTGTAAGCCGCGTTCGCTTGAGAATCCATTCGAGGGACATCGCCGGATATCGCGGAAATTCGAAGACCTCTGGCTCGAAGACCTCTGGCTCGTCGTCAACCCACCGGCGACGTCGAATCGTTGGTTTGGCTTCCGTAATCCCACACCCGCCGCACCCGCTTCGATTCGATCCCACGTCCCGGACGGGAATACGGATCAATGCCCCGCAGACACACCGGCAGACGGCGTTCTTACCTACGGTTTCGAGTACGGTTAGGTGTTCAGGCATGGTTGACCTCACAACGCCGACTCGCCGGGAAAGGGGGTCGGAATCGGGCCGACCGCTCCGTAGGATTAAACTTCATGGCCGAATTAGGTGCCCCATCACGACCATTGGGAGTGACCGATCGACGACCATTTGGGCATCGGTGACGGTCTCCACCCCCAGTTCAACCGCCGCGGAGCAAGCCGCCCGCATGTGTGCCAGCACAACTGCCGGAGACATCTCGATACGCTCCCCGGCAACCATTCGCAACCGCTCAATCTCACCGCACAGGTCATAGACCAGACGGTGCGGCTTGTCTGCCCATGTTGCGGCGAGAGGCCCCTCACCGTTGACGGCGCTTCGATAGTCATTCGTGTTCATGGTTCTCCAATCCAAGATTCAAAGGTGACTTCCCGGCGAAATGCCCGGAGTTCGTCGTCGGTTAGGTCGGCGTCAAAGCAGCCAAGGGCCGACATCAGATGCCCGTAGCCGCGCTCAACGTGATTCACCGCGCCCCGTAGCTCGTCCACCATCTTTCGGTCCCGCGGTAGGACGTGATTGAACTCGATCAGCTTCGCACAGTCCGTCGCCCGCGCTGCCGCGGCACACGCGAGCTTCAGGTGTTGGAACAGTTCGTGCATCAGTGACTTTCAAACACAGATTTCGCAGTTAGAGTCTCCGCAGCAGAGGCAGTCACGCCACGTTTGACCGCATCGCGAGCAAGGTGAGTCGCCGCTATGCTCCGCTGCCAATGCCTCGAACTCCGACGACCATTGTTTCCGTTGCTCCACCCCCTCGAAACTTTTCAAACTCATCGCGAAGTCGATGCAGGAAAACTGATCGACCAAAGCGGGGACATTCAACGGCCACGGAAGGTCAGCCGTGTTCGCGACTATTGCTGCCCTCAAGTCAACGGCAAGAGCCTCTCACACTTTCAACTCCAACGACTCGTTCGTGTTCATGGTTTAACCTCGATGAGTGATTGGCCGCCCTGCTTCGGTGACGGCGTGTTGCGCTTGTAACTATTCACGCACGCGATGATCGTGTCGCGGACCTCGCGACTCTTCGGCCCTGAGATTGGCACTGCGACTGGTTTCGCATCCGGTCGTTCGTGAATGACTTTGGCCCGGCCGTTGGCGTACCACTCGTTCACGATTCAATCTCCACTGGTTGACCGGCATAGGCCGGGTAGATTTGCCTCTCACCCTGACGGCGGGCGTACTCTTCGGCCGCACCCTTGTCAGGGAAGAATTCACGGTGCCCGTCCGGTTCTGGCTCACGGCAGAACACGAACCATCCGAGAGGGGTTTTCATACCGGCAGAATCTCCACGGTGTTGCGGTCGTACTCACTGTCATATCCGACGACTACCGCCCAGTCGTCGAACACGTGAACCCGCGGGTCAGTCTCGTTCAGTTGCTCGGTGACGTCGCACATCCGGGAACGGATATCGTGCAGTCGTCCATCGAGAATTTCTCGTATCCGCTGCAACTTGATTTCACGACAATTCAGCTTCATCAGTTCGGCCGCAAGTTCGCGGGCGTCAGTTTTGGTTGTCATGGTTTTCTCGCTTTCGTGATGGTCTTTCGCGCTTGCTTCACGTAGTCCCGGCAAAGGGTCCGATAGGTCTTACCCACGGGGTGGACACTGCGGCTGTCCAAGGCCCCGGCGTCGAGTGCCGTGAAGACGTCTTCCAGCAGGTCGGCCAGACGTTCGCATTCGGCCTCAAGGTCTGGGGCCGCTTCCATTATGGCGGCATTGGCCCGCCGCTCCGGGTCTTTGTCTTCCGAGTCTCGCGGCGTGTTCACAATCTGACCGGCCCCATTCCGGAGTTTTGTGAACTGTCCGTTCCACTTCCACGTTCCGGGAGTTCTCATGTCAGTAACCTTTCGCTGCACGGTTCGCCAAAGAGATTCCGTTAGACCGACCGATGAGTGTATCGAAATCATACCCGACTTCTGGGTACACGTCGGCAATGTCGGCAACGAGTTCGTAGTGCCGTATTGTCGCTTCCCCGTTCTCGTCGAGAAAGTCGATGGCATCGAGAATCGTTTCAGCGTCGTTGACGTCTATGAACATGGTATCACCCGTAAATGAGTTCCCCGAAGAGGCAGCATTGGAGATAGACGTCGCCGGTCGTCGCGTCGCCGGTCTCATTCAGCACATCGGCGAAGTGACACGGGTACTTCTTGGCCATGACTTGCATGCCCCGTCCCAGCGCTTGGCGGTCCAGCCGGTACTCAGCCTTGTCACTTTCCATGTCGGCAATAACGAGGGCACAATCCGGAGCGAATGGGATCATGTACGTTTCCGGCCAACTGTCATCATAGAGCGGACCGCCATAACGGAATTCTTCCACCGTGACACAAGCTGGAAGACTAACGCCGTTAATCTGATACCAGTAGTTACTCCCGCCCTCGAATGCAGAACAGAGTAGGGAGCGGATTTGATCGTCGGAAAATTCGATGGTCGCTTTCATGGTTATGCCTCTTCAAGATGGAATCGTTCGCCATTCAGTCTCAAACGTCGTTGGCTTTCGTCGGTGGACTCTGCCCACGGTCTCAACTCATCGGGAATCGTCTCGACGTCCCGGAGCATCCCACGGTGGAGTTTCTCTAGGGCGGTTACAGCTTCCGCCCGGCTGTAGGTTGCGTTGCTGCCGGGGTAACTCACGGCTTTCAATTTGCCGTTTCGCCGGTAAGGTACGATGACGATGTATCTCAGCATGGTCACACCTTGAAGACACGGTTAAGGGTATCAATCAATTCGGCAGCTTCAGCGGCCGTCAGATCATCGGCGATGGTTTCACGGTTAGAACCGCGGTATGCGTTGACGTAGTAATCATCGCCGGTGTCGCCGGGTGACACGTCAACACTCCCGTAGCCGGTTCGTCCGACATCGAACTGCGTGCATTCGTTCAGAAGCATGGTTCACCACCTTGGTAACTGGTCAATGGAAGTCACTTCGCACACCTTGCGGCGCTTACGCTTCGGGTGTCGGGTTTAGGGCAATATGCCCCCATTCAGATATGCTGAATTCGAGCATGTCGCTACCAACGAACAAATTCACGGTGTCACAGTTCAGTCCGATGACCTGAGTCTCCCGTGTCTGCCAATGATGAGACGGTTCGGCAATTCGTTCTCGAAGGAACGAAACGAAGTCATCCCCTTTCAAGCCAAGTGTCGGAATTTCAAATGGAATCTTCATGGTTCACCACCTTGGTAACTGGTCAATGGAAGTCACTTCGCACACCTTGCGGCGCTTACGCTTCGGCCGACGCCAATTGCTGCGTAGCTTATCGTGGCAGTAAATGATGACCTTGCGACCCGGCTCAGTTAGGAATCGGGCCGCTATGTTGCGGAGCACCGCTCGTCTAACTGGTCACGCTCGTAACGGTCGGTTCGGTAGCCGATGATCTGATACACGGTCACACTCCCCCGTTGGCGTTGTGATACTCGCGAATCTCTTCAACGGCGTCGTCTTCGGTGACGGCCTGCAATCCGGTGATTCGACAACCGCCGCTCTGTCCGGGCGGAAGCTGGCCCTCTGAAATCACCGTTTCCAGCATCCGGTCAATGTCGCGAACGCCGAAGTAATAGACGTCTTCGCATTGGCCGTCGCCGTCCCTTATCTGGTCGTCCAACTCTTCAAGGCTTGCGTCATCAAGTCCCTCGCGAGTCACGTACTGCGAACCGAGAAACGTCAATTCGTAGGTTGCTTCGGTCGAGCAAGCGTAAACGTGTTTCTTCCGATTGAAGACGTATACGCCATAAATGCGAGGCGCGAGCGATCTAACTTCATCGTGCCAATACTCTGTTTCGTCGATCTTGACAACCCAGAGTTCGGGGATGAACTCGACGGTTCCGCCGGGCGGGTATCCGACGAACTTGCCGCGTTCGCGGCGGCAGAACGGGACGACGTGATTGTCCTTTTCCCAAACGTCGGCGTCGTTATTGTCGCCGTCCACCATGAGCAGCGTGCAATCGCGGGGATCAACGCTGCCGTCTACGGGGTCTACAGCATCGGTCGGAATGAACACGGCATTAGTTTTGAATTGCATGGCTTGCTCCGGCGGGTTAGACTTACTTAGAGTGACCTTGGCAGGGATCGAATGACCGGGGTCAAATTGAATTGTTACTCAATCCAGACTTTTACGGCGTCCCGCCCGCGCAGCTTCCGGGTTTTGATTCGTTTCTCCGCCGCGGCCCTACGCCACTTCTCGTCTGCCTTATGTTTCGCTTCGTCGCTCGCGGACTGTTGAACGTGGTAAAGCATCTGCAACAACCAGTACCGAGAGTTTGAATCCAACGACGCCAATACGTCGGCCCCCGGTCGGCTACCCAGCCGGATTCGCTCATCACCGCCGCCGTGGCGCACCAGTAAGCAGTAAAAGCCGCGGGACTTCACAATGCGGAAGTGGAAACTATGAGAGTCCACACCCCCGCATCGTCCCGGCTCGTCGTGAATCAGGATATCGTCGTTGGCCAATTCCGGCGGGTTCGGCGTCCGGACTCCGAAACGCTTTCCGTCCCACGACTAGCCGGGTTCCCCGTTGATCGTCGGTTTGCCGCACGCGCACATGATTTGCCCCTTTGTTGATTACCCCCGCGAACACCCTAGTATGACACACGTTCGCCCGGTGTCAAATTGAATTCTTGAGTTTAATGAGATTTCGTGCGTTCATATTCTTCAACCGTGATTTGACCATCTTCGTACATAAGCCCGGCGATTCTGACGTACTCAGCCTGCGACATGTCGCCCGCGTCGTAGGCCATCCGGTGCAAATCAGCGATCCGGCGACCCGTGCATTCGGAGACAAATGAAATCATCGCGGCCGAACCCGGTTCCCCGTTCCAGAACCACATCCCCTGATCGACTCTGTAGTGGACGGAAAAGTAGGCGGTTGTTCGCGCTTCACCACAAATCACTTCGGCGATGTTTCGCAGACACATACCTTTCGCACTCGCTTCGGCGGTAACCTCACGTTCCAGCACGCTCAGCGGTCGGCCTGCGATTGTTTCAAGGTCACCGTAGAATCGATCATCACTGACGACGGGGATACCGTCCGTGTCGGTCCCGATGATGCCCTTATCGTTCGGCTTGGCGGGGACGAAGTCGGGGTGTTCGCTGCGTTTCATGTCTCACTCCGGGGTTAGCGGTAATGTTGGCAGAGTTGCCCATCAAGGCACGCGAAAAGCTCGACGTTGCTGAGTTGTTTCAACAGGGGGCGGATATCGGTTGATCGGTGAACCGGGTAAGACAGATGACGGTAGACGAAAAACTCGCCCAACGTGTCACTATACTGGCGGCTGAGTCCTTCGACTGCCCAACATGGGAACTCGTCGAATCCCATACTCCACAATTCGGTGATGCGGGCAATTACGAGGTCTCGCATACTCATGCACTTCTCACACTCCCGAATCGCGTCCGTTGCATCAGCTTCGGCAGCGGTCGCTTTCACCGCTGAATCGACGTCGCCGCTTCGGAGCGCTTGTTGCCGTTGCTCGTAAGCCCGCTCTTTCGCCGCTACCAGCTTGTCCCGTTCGCTCATGTCTCTCTCCGGATTTTGACAACGTTGTAACAGATTTCGGGGTAACGGCAGTGGTGAAACTTTTCCATGCTTCCAATCGGCATGTCGATTAACCTCTGACGTGTCTGCTGCACGGTCGCCGGGTCAAACTCGTCAACGTCGAAATTGAAAAACCATGTTATGAGGCGGTCAAAGTCTTCCCCCCTCATCGTAGCATTCATAGTCGCACGCACCCTCAGTGTGAAAGACATACCAGCGGATCATGTCTCTCTCCGATTCAGAACAACGTTGTCATCGAACGGCGGCCACGGCAGTGAAACCTTGCGACCGTCACTCAGGGTAAAGTGGATGGTTCGCGGCGCTTGCGTCTCACTGACGCGCTTGACGTCTTCCGGCGTCACGCCGTGGTCGGCAAGCCACTCGTAGTATTCCAGCAACTTCAGCAATCGTTGCTGTTCCCTCAGCTTCGCGTCAATCTTGCTCGTCGTCCTCTTCATCGCGATTCCCCGCTTCGGTTTCAATGGCTTGAATCACCGCATTGGCGATTCGGTCGATGGCGAGCGCCTGCCCCTGCGCGATTTGCTCAAACATGTCGCCCTTGTGGCCGAACTCTTCCGCGGCCTCATCGCACAGAAGGGCGTTGTTCAGCTGAGACGCCAGCCATCGCAGGCGGTCCGCATTGTACACGTCCACCAGTCCGTCCACAACTTCATGCAGAATGTCACGAGCGGCATCGCCGTCTTCCACGTCGTAGCCGGTGAGGTTGTCCGCGACGTGGGCGGCGGTCTCGTATACCCAATCGTCAGGGAAACGGTCATCTACCGCGGCGTGAATTCCCTGCATCAGTTCGGGATTGCACCACGACGGGGCGTCGTCTCTGAACTTGTATAACACGGTGCCGTCGTCTCGCGTGTCACTCGTGAATGCAGTGATGAGTTCTTCAAGTACGGTTCGGAATGGGGTCATTATTCCACCTTAGTGTTTGACAGGTCGGACTCACTGAACGTCACGTATCGGCAATCGTCGGCGAAGCGGATCAACTCAGCCGCTACCCGCCGGGCCACGTCCGGCGTAACGTAGAGCGTTGCCGTATCGTCGGAAGCGAACGCTACAAGGTCTCCGAAGCGATGGAAGCGGAAACGGGTTTGCGTTTTCATTGATCCCCCTTGGCAAGATCAACAGCGACGGTGTTACCGTTTTCGTCCGTGACGCTGGCGAGCGGTAGACACTCACCCGACATGAGTCCTTCCCAAATGTCGTAAGCGGCATCATAGGATGACCGGGATTCAATGTCAAACTCGAATTGCACGGTGTACTTCATTGGAGTTATCTCGGAAACAGGGAAACGGGAAGTGAGTCAAATTCATCCTACAAGAAGTCGTCGTCGTGTTCCCTCAACACGTCGATATCCAGCGCACCGCTGGCGTCATTCGTGCGGATAAACACGTTACCCTCATCATCAACGTGGACGATAACGCGGATTCCCGTTCTCATGGCTACCCCCTTAGTGTTAATCGCCTGAATGAATGAAAATCCCGACAAGTCGCTCCACTCCATCATCATCGACGCATTCCGCCACATCTTCGGCCAGTTGTTTCAACGTCGCCAACGCCTCATCTAGGCTTTCGTAGCCGCTGAAGACTTCTCGACCGAACTCGTGACTTTCCAGAATGATTTGAAACTGCATCGTTGATCCCCTTGTCGGTTGTTCGGAAACTCATGCCACAATCTCAATGCGAAATGGACCATTCCAATTCCGCGCCCATGCCGGGCAATTCGGACTGAAAATCAGATCGTCAAGGTCGGTGTCTTTCCAACTGTCGGAAACGTCAAAGTCAGTCGGCCCTTCCGGGTCAACGTCCACGGCGTAATCGTTTATCCACGCCTGCGGATGAAATCGGACGGTTGTCATCGTCTTATCTCCCGGTATGTTTGAACAACCCACGGCTCAGCCTGAACGATTGTGATAACGATTTCCCCGTCCTCTGAACCGTATTCGTTGTGCGCTTCAAACTCGCGGGCGTGAATCTCCATCTGTTCTGCCGCAAGTTCAACTCCGGCTTCAACAGCTTGGTCAAATGATTCACACTCGTAAACAGCGGTGATTTCGTTTGCCACAGAATTGATGACGAGATGTTTACTCATTGTTTCACCCCTTTGTTAGTAGAGTCTATCACGTATTCGGCCGGTGTCAAATGG
>Ga0256865_1000119_pt1 | contig 28060 bp, 27 predicted proteins | sample RVTome_14_FD_187337 | JGI IMG/M metagenome (GOLD analysis project Ga0256865, IMG submission 187337) | Soil microbial communities from uranium-contaminated site in the Upper Colorado River Basin, Wyoming, United States - RVT145D125 HiSeq ... | reverse complement strand
TTCCCATCCGGCTGATCGTAACGGTTGACCACCGTGTAGGCGTTTTCGTCGGGGCGGCGCTTCTGCCCGCCGTGGAACGTCTGGTCGAAGACCGATGTGTCGTCGAACGGCTGTGCCGGTTCGGGCAGATTCTGCTCCTTGTTGCAGGCCGCCTCGCAGCTGCGGCAGCCGACGCAGCGCGTCAGATCGACCAGGACGCCCATTCCCTCCGGGTAGCCTTCGAACGTCCCGGCCCCCAGGGCATTTTTGGTAACGGTCAGGCTGGTCGCCGCTCCGCAGGCCAGGCTGGCGGCCAGAAACCTTCTTCGACTTATTTTCATGACGAATCTCCTCGCTCTATTGGAATGTTCTCCGGAACGCGGCCCGGGTCCTCAGCCGCCCGGCCCCTAGTGTTGGCTCGGTGCAGCTCCGCCCTGCGGGGCATAAGCTCCGGCACGGAACATCGCGTCGCCGGCCTCGGTCCGCCCGTGGCAGTCCTGGCATCCCGTCGGCCCGCCCATCTCCTCATGGCAACCCATGCAGTTCTGGTGGTAGGCCGCCTTCAGTCCGGGCTTGTCGCGGTGATAGAGCTTTGCGTCAAGCTCCCTTTCCCGGAGATACTCGGCAGAGAAGGGATCCACCGGATGACATTCCTTGCAGGTCACCACCTTGGCTTTTTCGGCGTTGCTGTGGCACCGGGCGCAATTTTCATCCTGGACCGGGGCGCCGGTACCGTGATGATGACAGACGGCACAGCTCTCACCCAGGTCCACGTGCAGGACATGGTCGAAGGTCACCCCTTCGTAAAGATGGGAGAGCGAATCCAGTTCAATGGTACGGGGTGGATCCTGAGTCCAGCCCTGAGCGGCCGGGACCAGGCAGAATGCTACCAGCATGATCCCCCCAAGGTATTTTTTCCAGGTCGTGTACATATCCGTTTTCTCTCCTATTCGAACGAATTGATTCGGCAACCTGCTCTGCCGCCTTCCCCGCTCAATGACCCTTTTCGGTCTCCGCCGGAGAACTGTTGATATATTTGAAATATTTGACGAAGCCGATGAAGAAGGCGAGACAGATCAGGTACTCCACGCCTTTGATGTACTGGTAGAAGTCCACCAGGGTATACACTTCCTTGAGTTCACCGACGGATTGGAAAAATTGGCCAAAAAACTCGTTCATGACAGATCTCCTTTAACCGGTTGCAGAAATTTCCCGTCGCCGTCTGCCGGCTTATTTTTTGCCCGACTCCTGCGCAGGGACGGCCTCTTTTCCTTTGAACATGCTTTTGGCCACACCCTTGATCATTCCGCAGAGCAGGATGATGGCCGGAATCATCTGGGAGACCACGAACAGGGCACATATCCCGACAAAGACCAGGACCAGGATACCGCTGCTGTAGACCTTGGAGGTGTCCACTGCGAAGGCAGGGGCGGCCAGCAGGACCATTCCCAGAGTTGTGATTGTCGTTTCCAGTTTTTTCATGATCTCCTCCTTGTCGGCTTGATGTTTGACTGCGTCAGTTAAACCTGTGGGGCTGAGTTCTGTTGATTCGCCAGATTCTCGAAAGCGCATTGAACTACCTGGCGGATCTCTTCCCGGTCTTCCGGCTTTACCGGTTTGAGTGCATGGTAAAAAATTCCTTCCTTGCGGACTTTGCGAATCAGCGACAGCGACAAATCGTCGGAAACCAGAATAATCGTCAGATTCCTGTTGCATTTTTTCAGCAGGGGAATCAGGTCGGTGGCCAGCAGTTCGTCGAAGTGACCACTGAGCAAAACCACCTGGGCCGCCTTTTTCAAAATTCCGTAGAGCGCGTTGGCAGCCGTGTTGGTCACGATGACGTTGTACCCTGCCTCGATAAAAAGGTCGGCCATCTGCTTTCTGGAATCCATATTTTCATCTGCTATGAGAAGTCCCAGCATGACCCTAACCTCTCTTTGCGAATTTGTTCGTTCAGCCCTGGACCTGCTGCTCAGGATTTTCTATCGCCTTCGCTACCGGCCGCCGGGACCGCATCCTTGGCAGACGCGGAGAAGAATCCCTTGAGCATCGAATAGAACAGCATAAAGCCGGGGATCAACTGGAAAACTAGGATCAGGCCACCGAAAACCAGAAACAGGATGACCATCCAACTGAGACCTCCGGTTTCGGCACTGCCGGCGGCCAGGGCTGTCGAACTGCTGCCGAGCAGAACAACCAGTGCGGGTTTGAGAATGCTTTTCATGGCTTGCCTCCTTCGTGGAAGGTTGAGGGTGATCGTTTTCCCTTGCCTTCCCGAATTGCACCGGTCGTGCCATCATTAGAATATTTTTAATTTATAATTTAAGTGCTTGTTATTGAACGCTTTTTTAAATTAACTCGGGAATGGGGCCCGCTCTCCGCGAAAGTCGAATGTATAGTGAAAATATGCAGCCGGAGGTTGAAAATCCTCCGGAGCAGTTGCCAAGCAAGGTTCCAGGACATTGTTTTTTCAGGGGTTTTTGTTAAGGACGCAAGATGTATAAAACTTTTATACACCTTTGGTCTTTTCAGAGGGTTTTCGGGCCGTTTAAGGCTTGACTTGTTGGATGAATGATAATAAATTTATAATTAATTATTTGTCTCTAATTTTTCAGTCTATCAGACCTAAAAGAGTGATTTTCCCGAGGCGAATCGGTTGCCCTGAAGGGGCGTGCTGAGGTGGAGAGAACGTGGGGGAGTAGACGGGATGGGAAAAAACCGCATACTGGTAGTGGATGACGAAGCCGTTATTCGGGAAAGTCTGCGGCGCGTTCTCGCTGCCGAAGGATACACGGTTGAGACTTTTTCCAGCGGCCCGCCGGCTGTCGAACGGATGCTGGAGAACTTCTTCGACCTGGTCATCACCGACCTGAAAATGCCGGGGATGAGCGGGATCGACGTCCTGAAGCAGGTAAAAGCCCTACAACCGGAAGTGCCGATCATCATGATTACGGGCTATTCGACCGTGGACACCGCGGTCGAAGCGATGAAAAACGGCGCCGTGGATTATGTGGCCAAGCCCTTCACCCCGGAGGAAATCCTAAAAAAGGTCGAGTCCGCCTTTGAACTGAAGGCGATTCTCGTCGACGATATTTACCTGCGGAAAGAGCTGAGAGACTTCCACGGCTTCGAGATGTTCGTCGGCGAAAGCAAGGAAATGGAGAAAGTCTATCGCCGGATTCTCCAGGTGGCTCCCACCGACAGCACCGTCCTGGTGACGGGCGAAAGCGGAACCGGCAAGGAACTGGTGGCCCGAGCCATCCACCATAACAGCCAGAGACGGGAGGGTCCCTTCGTTGCCGTCGATTGCACCTCGCTGGCGGAAAGCCTTCTGGAGAGCGAACTTTTCGGTCACGTCAAAGGTTCCTTTACCGGAGCCATCCAGACCAAGTCCGGCCTGTTCAAGATCGCCGACGGCGGCACCCTCTTTCTGGACGAAGTCGCCAATATCAGCCTGACCACGCAGGCCAAGCTGCTGCGTGTTCTCCAGCAGCGGGAAGTCACCCCTATCGGCGGCACCCAGCCCATCCCCATCAATATCCGCCTGGTGGCCGCGACCAACCGAAACCTTCGGGATATGATGGCCGAAGAAAAATTCCGCGACGATCTCTTTTTCCGGCTCAACATCATTCCCGTCGAGCTCCCCCCGCTGCGGGAGAGAAATGGAGATCTTCGCCTGCTGACCGGTCATTTCATCAAGCGGTTTGCAGAGGAAATCGGCAAGGAGATCAGGGGGCTGACCCCGGACGCCATGGCCATGCTGGAGAGCTACCCTTTCCCCGGCAATGTCCGGGAACTGGAAAACCTCATCGAGCGGGCGGTGGTTCTTTCCGAAGGGGAGTTCCTCCTGCGGGAGGACCTTGAGTTGCAGGTTTCGGAAGCCGCACGGGGGGGTTGTTCCGCCAGCTACGTCCCGCACAGCCTCGACGAACTAAAGGAAAAAAAACGCCAGCTCCGGGAACGGGCGGTTGACTCGCTGGAGAGGGCCTTTGTGCTGGATGCCCTCAACCGGAACAACTGGAACGTCACCCGAGCCGCGGAAGAGGTCGGCATGCTGCGCCCCAACTTTCAGGCCCTGCTGAAAAAGCGGGGGATATCCGGACGCAAGGGGCCGATCATCTAACTCCCGCCGCCGCCAACCGTAGCCGGACCGCGCTGGACCTCATATCTACGCCCCACAATCCGTGTCGCCCGGTACTGCTGCATTTTGATCCGGTGGCGAAAGCGGCAGCGTAATGGTAAAGGTACTCCCCTCCCCCGGCATACTCTCCACCTCGATCTGCCCGCCGTGACTTTCCACCACCCCGTAGGACACAGACAGCCCCAGCCCCGTTCCGTGGACCCCCTTGGTGGTAAAGAAGGGATTGAAGATCCTTTCGAGATTTTCCGGGAGAATTCCGCAACCGGTGTCGCGGATCTTGACCCAAACCGAACTGCCGGCTTCCGGGACCCCGGTTTCGATCGTCAGGGTGCCGCCCTCGGGCATGGCGTGGGCGGCGTTGAAAATAAGGTTCATGGAGACCTGCTCGATCTGATTGGGGTCGAGAAAAACATCAGGCTGCAACGGGTCATAATTCCTGATGACCCGGATATTGAAAAAAAGCGCCTGATTCTCAACCAGGCAGAGAGTCTTATCCATCAACTGACTGATCGAGGTCATCGATTTCTGGGGTACCGACTTCCGGGAGAATTCCAGCAAGCCCCGAACGATGCCTCCACATCGCTTGGTTTCCCTGAGGATGACGGCCAGGTCTTCTCTTAAACCCGGCTCTAGTCGCGGGTCGTTGTAAAGCATGGAGGCGTACATCAAAATGCCGGTCAGCGGGTTGTTGACCTCGTGGGCAATGCCGGCGGACATCTCTCCCAGAGCCGCCAGTTTTTCCGACTGGAAGAGTTCGGCCTGCATATGCTGGATTTCCAGGGTCCGTTCCTGAACCTTGGCCTCCAGGGTGCCGCCCCATTCTTTCAACTCGTGCTGGGCGTTCTTGAGATTCAACGCCATGATGTTGAACGATTCGGCCAATTCCCCTATTTCATCCCCCGAGGTGTTCTCGACCCGGCTCTCCAGGTCACCTGCAGCCAGTCTGCGCGTATGTTTCAGCAACTTTCCGACCGGCCGGTTGATCACCTTCTGAGTCAGGGCGGCGAGGCTCAGCACAAGGAGGGTCAACAGGGAAAAGGTAAAGAAGACGATGCCGTTGCGGTAGCTGGCCATCTGGGCGGACATCTCCTCCAGGGAGACGGTGACATCGAGCACGCCGAGCAGTTTGGCCTCCGGCGCATGGAAATGGCAATCGGCACTGAGACAGAGCGGATCACTGTAAATGCCTTTGGCTATGCCAAGGACCTGTCTGCCGCTGCGATCCCTGAATATCCGGCTGCGGCTCATCGAGGAAGCTTCCATCAGCGGGGTAATGCCAGTGTGGCACATGTTGCAGGCTTCGGCATTCTTGTCCAGTACCGTCCCGGATTCGGTATGGTCCGTGGAGAAGATGACGATGCCGTCCTTGTTGATCAGCCGGATATGCTCAACCCCCTTCTGGGTACCCACCTCCTCGATCATCTGGTAGACCCTTTTGCGGTCGTCTTCCAGCATCTGGTAATAAGTCGTCTGGATCAGGGTTTCGCTGAGGTTGTCGATGTCCTTGACGGCCTCCTCAAGGAAAATCCTTTTCAGGGAGCCGATGCTGACCAGGGTGAACATGACCATGGCGGCCAGGATGGTGGCACTGATGACCAGGGTGAATTTGGTAAGAAGTCTCAGACGCATGACCGTCCAGTGTGGATGGTTATTCCCTCTTAGCAGGCGCCGGGGAATACCAAAAAGGCTGAAAAAGAAATTAGTGGCAAAAAACAGGCATCTCGGGCTTTAATTCTAACTCAAAATGCTGTATAAATAATATCTAATTAATATAATTTTTTCAACAAGTGAACCGTGAGGCGCGCATGCCCCGTCGATATGTACATGAGAGGCGGAATTCGCTGCCGATTTCCAGCCTCTACCTCCTGATCGGAGGCATGTGGGTATTCTCCACGGCTTTCCTCTTCTCGGATTGGTTCCCGTTTCCGGAACTTTTCGTCCGCTGGGAACTGTTTCTCTGCTTTACCGGCCTGTTGTTGACCGCCGGTTTTCTCTTCATCTTGATCCGTAATACAGAAAAAAACCTGAAAAATTCCGAGGAAGCCCTGTACCGGGTCAATCGCGCCCTGAAGGCCCGCAGTGAATGCAGTCATATCCTGGTCCGGGCCACGAATGAACTGGAATTGATGAAAAAAATATGCCAGGCCATCGTGGAGACGGAAGGCTATCGCCTGGCCTGGGTGGGCTTTGCGGAGCAGGATGCCGATAAAACCGTTCGACCCGTGGCCCAGTGGGGCAACGAGAACGGTTACCTGGACACCCTCAAGGTATCATGGGGGGAGAACGAACACGGCCGGGGGCCGACCGGAACCGCCATTCGTTCCGGCCAGCCCACCGTCGCCCAGCACATCCTTACCGACCCGCAGTGGGAACCCTGGCGGGAAAAAGCCCTGCGCTTCGGCTATGCCTCCTCGATTTCCCTGCCCCTGACCGAGGGCGGCCAGGTCTTCGGGGCCCTGGTCATTTTTGACGGGGAACCGGATGCCTTCGACCATCAGGAAGTCCACCTGCTGCAGGGACTGGCCGACGACCTCGCCTACGGCATCACCACCTTGCGAATACGCGCCGAGCAAGAGCGAGGGAAAAATGAACAGAGGCTCCTGGCGACCATCGTTGAACAGGAGATGGACGGCGTCCTGACCTTCAACACCAAAGGGCTGATCGAATACGTCAATCCGGCTTTTGAAACCATCAGCGGTTTTAGCCGGGAAGAAATCATCGGCCGAAATATCCGAACATTCGAAAAGGACGGCCCCAACCATGCCTTTTTCCAAGCCATGATCGATGCCCTCGCCCGGGGCGAGGGACGAACGGACCAATTCATCAACCGCAGAAAAGACGGCACCATTTATGACGTTGAATCAAGGATTTCCCCCGTCTGCGGGATTGCGGGGATCTCCGGGTATGCGGCGATCATCCGCGACCTGACCCATGAGATGCAACTTGAGCAGCAGCTCTGCCTGGCCCAGAAGATGGAAGCCATCGCCACCTTGGCGGGGGGCATAGCGCATGATTTCAACAATATTCTGGCCGCCATCATCACCAATACCGAGATGGCTCTGGACAGCGCGCAGGAAGAGGCAGCGCTCAAGGAGCATCTGGCCCTGGTCCTCAAAGCCGGGCTGCGGGCCAAGAACCTGGTCAAGCAGATCCTCACCCTCAGCCGCCAGGGAGAAGAGGAGCGAAAACCCGTTCGCATCGAGCTCATCGTCAAGGAATGCCTGAAACTGCTCAGGGCTTCCCTGCCGGCCACCATTGAGATCTCCCATCCGCCGACCCAAGGACTCGGACTGGTTCTGGCCGATCCGACCCAGGTCCATCAGGTCGTCATGAACCTGTGCACCAACGCTGCCGATGCCATGCGGAACAATGGGGGCGTTTTGAACATTCAGCTGGCCAACGTCAATCTGCCGTCCGACAACCCCGGCGGCAGCCCGGAATTGCCGGAGGGGGCCTACCTGCGTCTGACCGTGGCCGATACCGGTCACGGCATGGACCGGAAAATCATGGATCGCATTTTCGATCCTTTCTTCACCACCAAGGGGCCCGGACGGGGCACCGGTCTGGGGCTTTCCGTCGTCCACGGCATCGTCAGAAACCATGGGGGCGGGATTACCTTCACCAGCGAGCCGGACAGGGGAACCACCTTTCACGTGTTCCTGCCCCGCAGCGATCATGCCGAAGGCCTGCCGGAGGAGAGCTCCCCAGGCCCGGTCGTCGGGGGGAAGGAACGCATCCTTTTTCTCGACGACGAGGAGGCCCTGGTTCATGCCAACCAGAAAATTCTGGAAAGGCTGGGCTACGAGGTAGTAGCGGGAACCGACAGTCTGGAGGCCCTGGAGGTGTTCAGGGCTCAACCGGAGCGCTTCGACCTCATCATTACCGACCAGACCATGCCGCACATGACCGGCGATAACCTCGCCAGAAAGATCCTGCAGCTGCGGCCGGACATCCCGATCATTCTCTGCACCGGATTCGGCCAGGCCTCCAGCGGCGCTCTCACCGAGGCAGCGGCTCGGGCTATCGGCATCCGTGAGGTGGTCAGAAAACCAGTGGAGAGGAGCGAGATGGCCCGAATCATCCGGCGGGTCCTGGACGAAAAATGTGCTTCTGAAGAGGAGATTTATGGCCAGCATTCTCATTGTTGATGACGACGATCTGATGGTATCTTCCCTCGCCCTGATGGTCCGCCGCCTGGGCCATGGTGCCGCCAGCGCTGCATCCCTTGCGGAAGGCCTCGAGATGGCCGGCGAACAGGAGTTCGATGTGATATTCCTCGACGTGCGGATGCCGGACGGCAACGGGCTGGAGATTCTTCCCCGGCTGGCCGGGACTGCGGCGGAGCCGGAAGTGATCATCATCACCGGCTTCGGGGAGCCGGACGGAGCCGAGTTGGCCATTAAGAGCGGCGCCTGGGACTACATCGAGAAAGGTGCTTCGGTCAAGGAGATGACCCTCTCCCTGGAGCGGGCGCTGCAGTACCGCGCGGAAAGGAAGGCCGGGGACCGCAAACAGAACATCGTTGCCCTGAAACGGGAGGACATCCTCGGCAACAGCCCCAAGCTCAGGGCCTGCCTGAACCAGTTGGCCCAGGCGGCGGGCGGCGACGCCAGCATCCTCATCACCGGTGAAACCGGGACGGGCAAAGAACTGTTCGCCCGAGCCATTCACCAGAACAGTCCGCGGGCGGCCGGAAATTTCGTCACGGTCGATTGCGCCTCCCTGCCGGAAACACTGGCCGAAAGCCTGCTCTTCGGCCACGAAAAAGGGGCTTTCACCGGCGCCGAGAAGCCGCGGGAGGGGCTGGTCCGGCAGGCCCACGGGGGGACTCTTTTTCTCGATGAAGTGGGCGAGCTGCCGCTGCCGCTGCAGAAAACCTTTCTCCGGGTCCTGCAGGAGCATCGCTTCCGCCCCCTGGGAAGCACCCGGGAGGTCGAGAGCGATTTTCGCCTGGTGGCGGCGACCAACCGCAACCTGGAGGAGATGGTGGAGCGCGGCGAATTCCGCAGCGACCTGCTGTTTCGCCTCCGCTCCTTCACCATCGAGCTCCCCCCCCTGCGGGAGCGCGCCGAGGACATCAAGGACCTGGCCAGAAGCCACCTGGACCGCCTCTGCGAGTGCTATGGAATGGCTTCCAAGGGGTTTTCCCCCGAGTTCCTGAATGCCCTCCTAGGCTATGACTGGCCCGGCAACGTCCGCGAGTTGGCCAACACCCTGGTCCGCTCCTTTTCCGCGGCGCGCTTCGAGCCCACCCTTTATCCCAAACATCTTCCGCCCAATATCCGGGTGCAGGTTTTGAAAAACTCAGTGAGCGGCAGCTCACAAGCCAAGGATCACGGGGAGCAGGGGCACCACGTGGAGCCGATGCGAAGCCTGCCCAAGCTTCAGGACTACCGGGAAACTATTTACGCGCATGCTGAAAAGCACTATCTGCAGGATCTCATGTCCCTGGCGGAAGACAATATTTCCGAAGCCTGCCGCCGCTCCGGCCTTTCCCAGTCCCGCCTGTACGCTCTGCTGAAAAAGCACCAAATCAATCGTCCCGCCTAGGATTTTTCCGAACAGCCAGAACAGATAGCGAATTTCCTGCCGGATAGAAATTTTCTTCTCCGGCAGGAACGTTTCCTGTCCGACAGGAAAACCCGCCTCCGTCCTCCCCTCCTCTCTCTTGTTCAACTATTTGTATTTATTGACTATTTTTATTTTGCCGATAGCTGCAGACAACTGGTATGCCCGTTGCTCTTAGGATAGGCGTACACCCCGGGTTGCGGCGCCGCAAAGTTCACCCGGGAGAAAAAATGGGCAACCCTCGGAAAGGAGACGGTCATGAAAACGAAAGCTGTAAACGCTCTCATCGTTGGACTGGTTCTGGTGGGGACGCTTTTCCTCGGCAATCTGGCTGGCATCGGGCAGGGCGGGGAATTGATGCCCACCCTTTTCCTCTGTTTTTTTGCTGTGATCATCGCCATCCAGGTGGTCCCAGCCATGATGCTGTTCGGCTACCTGTTCAAGGAGCTCTTCCACAAGGCCCCCAAGAGCAAAGCAGAGGCCGGAGCGCGGGGGGGCAACGAAAGCTGAGGCAGTCTTACCCAACCGAAAAGAGGCGGTCATGAACGAGCAGGGAATTCTCATAGCCGACAAGGATACCGAAACCCGCAGGCTGCTTGCCGACGTTCTGGTCAAGGCCGGCTACCAGGTTAAGACAACCGATTCGGCCGCCGATGTCCTCAGCGACATCCTTCAGAAAAACGCCCACATCATCCTGGTGGGGAGCGATTTCGACGAAAAGGTAGCAGCGGCGGACCTGATCCCCATGATCAAAAAGTGTGACAGGAACCTGACCATCATTCTGGTTTCCGACGAGCAATCCCTCCCCATGGTGCGCAAGATCCGCCGCGAAGGCATTTTCTATCATGCCCTGCGGCCGGTAAGCGCCGAAGACGGGGAGGAAATCCGGCTGGCTGTGGAGTGCGCCTACAAGAATGTGCTCAACGTCCTGACCATTCATTGAGGCGCACTCGGAACGACACAAAGGAGGTAATGAGCTTATGAAAACCGCAGCAATGGTCATTATGGCAACTACGGTCATGTCAGGCATGGCTTCCGCCGCCTTCGCGGCGACGGGGGGCAGGGAGGACCACAGCTCCCTGGTGGTCTGGGCATTTCTGGGGTTCTGCGCTCTGATCGTCATCGCCCAGCTGCTTCCCTCCATCCGCAATGCTCACCTCGCCGCCCGGAAGCAGAAGGAAGAGAGTGAGCAGGAAAACGCGGTGAAGGTTCCCGCCAATGAGTAGACCGGGAAAACCGTCGGGCTCCCGCCACAACCCGAGGGACACCGCCGGTTTCGCCGGATCGAGACCACGCTCGTGCAAGAGAGATAGGAGGACGATATGAAACGGCAACTCTGCTGGATCGCGGCCCTCACGCTGTTCTCGGCAGCCATCGCTTTCGGCCCGGAAATTTTCGGCTGGCAATTCATGAGCGGCTTCAGCGGCCTGGTCATCAAGTTTTTCCTCGCCTACTGCGCTCTCATCCTGGTGGCCCAAGTATTTTCCGCTCTAGGAGCTCTTCGCTCCCTGCTGGGCGAGGTGGGAAGAAGCAAAGAATCTTCCCGGCAGGTGCTGCTGAGAGCAGAAGAACAATCCATTTCACCGGAGGAATGAACATGAGACGGTATCTGAAAACTCTCTGTTTTGGCATGGGTATGGCGATGATCGGAATCGCCTCCCCCTTGGGGGCTGCGGCGATGGAGAGCGGCGATTGTCTGGGTTGCCACGGCGACATCGAAATGGTCGGAGCGAAGTTCCTGGTCGATCAGCTCGCCTTTGATCATACTGCCCACGGCGAATTGGGCTGCCCGACCTGTCACGAATCGGTCACGGAAGAGCACCCCGATGACGGGCTGACTCCATCCAAAGCCGTCTGTCAGGACTGCCACCAGGAGGTCGGTGAGGAATATGCCCGGACCGGGCATGCGGCGAACGCCTCCTGCGGAGACTGCCACAACCCCCACGCGGTACGCGCTACCACGGAGGTTTCCGGATTCGACATGAACCGCCAGTGCGCCGCCTGCCACGGCCCGGCAGAGTTGGCGGCATCCCACGGGACCTGGCTCCCCCAGGCCAGCCTGCACCTCGATATGCTCCCTTGCGTCTCCTGCCATACCGGCTCGGAAAACTACGTGGTTACCCTCTATCTGGTCCGCCGGCCGGGGGGCCTGGAGCCGAATGCTCCGATCTCCACGGCGCCGTTTGAGCTGGCCGGTTACGCAGAGCTGAAAAACCTGGCGGGGGGCAAGGATATCCAGTCCCTGGTCGATACCGACGGAGACGACGTCGTCACCATTGCGGAGCTGAAAAACTTCAACACCAGCCGGCAGTTCCGTGCTCTGCGCCTCAGGGGGATGCTGACGCCGGAGGCCGTCACTCACAGCCTGCAAACCCTGGACAATCGCTGGGACTGCACGTTCTGTCACGCTTCCGGTCCCGGCGCCATGCAAACCAGCTTCCTCTCCCTGCCCCGGGAGGACGGCGCCTACCGGAGGCTGCCGGTGGAAAAAGGGGCCGTTCTGGATGCCTTGAACGGTACACCGGATTTCTACATGATGGGTGCAACCCGTAACGAAACCCTTGACCTGATCGGGCTGGCGATTCTCGCCGGGGGGCTGATCATGCCCGTAGGACACGGTACCCTTCGTTTTCTGACCAGGAAAAACAGGCGCTGAAAGGAGCCGAGTCATGAGTGCACACAGCGACCAGAAAAGTAACAGAATCTACCTGCAACCAACGCCGGTTCGCATCTGGCATTGGCTCAACGCCTTCGGCATCGTCACCCTGGGCATCTCGGGGGCGCAGATCCGGTTCCCGGATTATCTCCACCTTTTCGGCAGTTACAAGGCCGCGATCCTGCTCCATAACACCGCCGGCATTCTGGTGGCGATCTCCTTCTCCATCTGGTTCTTCTACTACACCTGCGTGGCCCGCAAGATGACCCTGCTCTATGTCCCCAACCGAGATGACCTGCAGTACGGGCTGCTGCGCCAGGCGGTCTTCTACTTCTTCAACTACTTCCGGGGCAAACCCAATCCGCATCACCCGATGCCGGACAACAAGTTCAATCCCCTGCAGAAATCGGCCTACCTCGCCATCATGTTCGTCCTGGTACCGCTGGTGAGCCTGACCGGCATTCTCCTGATGAACGTCTCGCCGCTTCGGGAGTTCGTTCTCATGGCGGGCGGCTTGAAGATTCTTGTCGGTCTCCATTTTCTGCTGGCCTGCTCGCTCTTTGCGTTTCTATTCACCCACATCTACCTGGCCACCCTGGGCAAAACCCCGCTGTCCTACGTCAAGCCGATGTGGACCGGATGGGAAGAAATCGAAGACCATTGAGGCCCGGAACGACACCAGGGATAAGGAGAGCGCCATGAACGGATTCGCGAAACCGCAGCCGGCAGCGTCCGGCAAGACAACCTCCCGCAAAATGGCCGACCGGCATCTCCCCACGGAGACCATCGAGGCGCATGGCGACGATCTCCGTCTCCTCGCCCGCAAGGGCCTGTGGCAGCTGTTCACGTTTGTTGCGGCCAGCGCCCTGTTCTTCTATTTCCGGCATGCCGACCTGCTCGCTCCGCTAGCGGAAAATATCCGGCAGGTCCTCGGCTGCCCGCCGCCAGCAGCCTTGACGACCCTGGCGTTGGCCGGCTATACCCTCTCGGCCGCCATTATCCTGCTGTCACGGACCGTTGACGGGGTCCGGCCGTCCTTGAAATGGACGTATCTGGGATACCGGCTCGTCTTTTATCTCTTCTACAGCTTTTCCAACTCGCTGGCCGAAAACTTCATGAGCGTTTTCGTCGCCGGTCTGATCCTTTTCGGCCTGGAACAGATGAACACCCTGACCTATTCGCTGAAAATCCAGCCTCGGGAAGGAGGATTGATGGGAAAACTCTGAATCTGGGGGTTTCCGCAAAAAACAGGCCCTGGTCAATTGCGACCAGGGCCTTATCTATTTTCAGGTGCTAAAACGGCTCTTTCTACTCGTGGCTCTTCAGGGAATAGCCCAAAGCGACGGATCATTCTACCGCGGATTCCCGGTAAAAAAACCGGGATATTCCCGGATGTGCATGAGCAACGAAAGGTTACGTCCTCTATTTGAGCGCCTGGATCTTCGCCAGACTCTGCTGCAGGATGCCGAGCTTCTCCTTCGCCTCGGCGAGCTTGCCGCGGTCCTTCTCCAGCACCTCCGGCGGCGCCTTTGCGACGAACGCCTCGTTGGTCAGCTTCTTTTCGAAGAGCTCGACATCCTTCACGACCTTGGCGATCTCCTTGCCGAGCCGCACCACCTCGGCATCGACGTCGATCAGGCCGGCCAGCGGCAGCAGGATCTCGATGTCGCCGGCCACCTGGGTGGCGACCTTGTCGGGACGGTCAACTCCAGACCCATAGCCATATTGCAGGCTGTCAACTCTGGCCAAAGTGCGAATATACTTTAACCCCGCCATCACAACAGCCAAAGACTCAGGACTCCCGCAGTCGAGCACGGCAGCAATCTGTTTGCCGGGCGGCACATCCATTTCTCCGCGGATGTTGCGGATCGCCTTGATCACGTCCATGATCAGCTCCATGCGCCGCGCCCCCTCGGCGTCGACGGGGAGCCCCTCGCCGGTGGGGTAAGCGGCGAGCATGAGCGAAGCGACCGGACGCGACCCGGGCAGGGCATGCCAGATCTCCTCGGTGATGAACGGCATGAGCGGGTGCAGCAGACGCAGCAACTGCTCCAGCACGGTGCAGAGAACCGCCTGGGCGCGCGCCTTTACCGCCGGGTCGGCGCCGTAGAGGTCGTCCTTGACCAGTTCGATGTACCAGTCGCAGAACTCGTGCCAGGTGAAGGCGTAAAGGGTGCTGGCGGCGTCGTTGAACTTGTAGTCGGCCAGGGCCGCGTTGGTCTCTTTGGCCGCCTCGGCCAGGCGGGCGAGGATCCAGCGGTCGGCCAGTGAGAGTTCGAGTTTTGCCAGATCGATCCCCTCGGGATCGAACCCTTCCAGATTCATCAGGGCGAAGCGGGCGGCGTTCCACAACTTGTTGGCGAACGCCTTGTAGCCGGCAATGCGCTCGGTGGAGAGTTTGATGTCGCGCCCCTGGGCGGCAAAGGCCGCGAGGGTGAAGCGGAAGGCGTCGGTGCCGTATTCGTCGATTACCGAGAGGGGATCGATGACGTTCCCCTTGCTCTTGCTCATCTTCTGCCCCTGGGCGTCGCGCACCAGTGCGTGAATATAGACTTCCTTGAAGGGGACCTCGCCCATGAACTTGAGGCCCATCATCATCATCCGGGCCACCCAGAAGAAAAGAATGTCGAAGCCGGTCACCAGGCAACTGGTGGGGTAGAACTTCTTCAGCGTGAGGCTCTCCTCCGGCCAGCCCATGGTCGAGAAGGGCCAGAGTGCCGAGGAAAACCAGGTGTCGAGGACGTCGGTTTCCTGGCGGATGGCGGTACTGCCGCAGGTGGCGCAGACGACGGCATCTTCGCGGGCGACGGTGATGGCGCCGCAGTCGTCGCAATACCAGGCGGGGATGCGGTGACCCCACCAGATCTGCCGACTGATGCACCAGTCCTTGATGTTGAACATCCACTCGTAATAGGTCTTCTCCCACTGCGCCGGGACGATGCGGGTGCGGCCGTCCTGCACCGCCTTGATCGCCTCCTGCGCCAGCGGTTCGACCTTGACGTACCACTGCAGGCTCAGGTACGGCTCGATCACCGTCTTGCAGCGGTAGCACTCGCCGACGGCGTTGAGGTGGTCGTCGATCCGATCGAGCAATCCCTGCGCCTCAAGATCAGCCACCACCTTCTTGCGGGCGGCGTAACGCTCCAGCCCCCGGTAGGGGCCGCCGTTTTCGTTGACCACACCCGATTCGTCAAAGATGTTGATCCTCTCCAGACCGTGGCGCTTGCCGACCTCGAAGTCGTTGAAGTCGTGGGCCGGGGTTATCTTGACCACGCCTGTGCCGAAGGCGCGGTCGACATACTCGTCGGCGACCACCGGGATCTCGCGGCCGAGCAGCGGCAGGATGACCGTCCTGCCGATCAGGTCGGCGTAGCGCTCGTCTTCGGGGTGGACGGCCACCGCGGTGTCGCCGAGCATCGTTTCGGGGCGGGTGGTGGCGACCACCAGCGTACGCTCGCTCCCCTTGACCGGGTACCGCAGATGCCAGAGATGCCCCTTCTTCTCGTCGTGCTCGACCTCCAGATCGGAGAGCGCCGTATGGCAGCGCGGACACCAGTTGATCAGGCGGTTGTCGCGGTAGATGAGGCCGTCGTCGTAGAGACGCACAAAGACCTCACGCACCGCCTTCGAAAGCCCCTCGTCCATGGTGAAGCGCTCGCGCTGCCAGTCGCAGGAAGCCCCCAGCCTTTTCAGCTGGTTGATAATCTGGCCGCCCGACTCGGCGCGCCACTGCCAGACACGTTCGATGAAGCGCTCGCGGCCCAGTTCATGGCGATCCTTCCCTTCGGCGGCCAGCTGCTTCTCCACCACGTTCTGGGTGGCGATGCCGGCATGGTCGGTTCCCGGCATCCAGAGTACCTCGTGTCCGGTCATCCGCTTCCAGCGCGCCAGGATGTCCTGCAGGGTGTTGTTAAGGGCATGCCCCATGTGCAGCACGCCGGTCACGTTGGGAGGGGGGATGACAATGGAGTAGTGGGGCTTGGCAGAGTTCTCGTCGGCATGGAACAGGCCGTTCTTCTCCCATGCCTCGTACCATCGTGCTTCCACCTCGTGCGGTTCGTATCCCTTGGCGAGCTTCGGTTCCATAACTGGCTAATCCTTCCGGCGTTTCATTCTCGGGCGCCCGGCGGGCGGAATGGGCATGAAGAAAAAGGAATGGGGATTTTAGCAATCCCCATTCCCTGCGTCAATGCTGTGCTATGTAACGAGAGGCGGATGATCCGAACCCACCAGGGACTTTGGACCTGCCTTAATTCGCCCCTTCCTTGATCTTGCGGATCTCTTCCTTGACCAGATTTTCGGCCAGATCGGGGACCACTTCCCAGGCGATTTTTTCCAGCACGGAGCCGGCCAGCCGCTCGATCACCGAACCAGCCACCCGCTCCACGATCTGCCTCAGCTCTTCCTCGGAAAGGGCACGGACCCGCTCCTCGACGACAGCGGCAGCCACCGGCCCGGCAGCCGGTTCCGGTTCCATGGCTGTTTCGGCAGGGATGACGAGGAACTCTCCGAGAGCCGGCGCCGAGGGCTCAATGGCGACGACGCCCAGCCCTTCGGCGATCCCCCACTCGGGACCTTCCTCGGTCAGGGCAAACTCCTCTTCGAAGGCAATCGGCTCCTCGCCGATCACCGTTTCCTCCTCGAAAGCCGACACTTCTCCGAATTCGACGGCTGTTGCTGGCGCCTCGGCGGGGAGGGCCTCCTCTGCCTCGGTAAAGGTGAAATCCTCCCCGGCCGGGGATGCCGCCATCCCGGCAAGCTCCTCCTCTTCGAGGATATCGAACTCATCAAGGGGCAGGATGTCTTCTTCTTCCAGTTCTTGCAGTTCGCCGGCGACCATCGGCGCCAAGGGCACTTCCTCGTCCTCGAAGATGAATTCTTCCATCGCCGGCGGAGCCCCGGATTCGACAGACGGCGTCAACTCGGCCAGAGGCTCCTCCTCGAAGAGAAATGACTCTTCGGTGATGGCAGCCGGCGGTGCTTCGGCAACGGCTTCTTCCTCTTCCATGGAACCCCAGATGTCCCCGGCAGTTTCGTCGAAGGAATCCCCGGCCAGCAGGTCCTCTTCGTCAAACGAGACCGCACCCCAGATGTCCTCCTCGAACGCCGCCTCTTCCTCAGCCGCCGGAGGCACCGGCTCAGCAGCGGCGTAAGCCTCGGCAAAGACCTCGGCAGCCTGGACCGTCTCGGCCTCGGCAGCTCCGGTTTCGGCCAGATCCCCCCAGATATCGGCAGCAGCTTCGGGCGCCGGGGCAACGGCCGCGGCCACCGGCGGTTCGACGGCAGGTGCCGCCGGCTGTTGCGGCCGGGCCAGCAGCTCTTCCACCCGGTCGATCAGGGCCTGGGATTCGAACGGTTTGGCAATCCAGCTGTCGGCACCCGCTGCCCGGGCCTTGTTCTCGTCGAACGGTTCAAAGGTGCCGGTCAGCAGCAGGACGGGAACACTCCGGAGCGTCGGTTCCTGGCGAACGGCGGCACAGAGTTCATAGCCGTTTTTGCCAGGCATGAAAACATCGGCGAGAATCAGGTCGGGATTTTCGCTCCGGGCTTTTTCCAGCGCCTCATCACCATTGTCGACGACGGTGAGTTCGTAATCCTCATTGGCAAAAGTAATGCCAATGACCTTCTGGATGGTGATACTGTCGTCGGCCAACAACAGTTTCTTCCTCATTCAAGCCTCCTTGCTCCCGCTACGGGAGGGTGCCTCAAAATGTATTCTGTGCAGCGCGGTCATCAGGGCATCGGCATCCAGCAGCGGACAGCGTTGACCGACGCGGGTATCATGGCTTGATTCCGTCATGCCGTCACTCTCTGCCAGCCCGCAAAAAAACGGGCACAAAGCGCCCTAAACGCTACCATACCCCCCTTTCAGGTGTCAAGTTTTTTAACCGGGAAATTCAAGGGGTTATGGCATCTCACAGGAGCTTCCAGGGCTGCGGTAGAAAGAGCCTTTGGTAAAGATTCATGGCAAAGCGGTCGGTCATACCGGCGACAAAATCGCTAACGGAAACCACCAGAGGATCTCCGGCGTACCGCCGCCCCCCCTGGGCGAGCAGCGTCTCCTCATCGGCAGCAAAACAGTGAAAAAGTTCACGCAGAATGCGCGACGCCTTGACGAAATCGTCATGCACCGTGTTGACCCGATAGACATGCTCGAAGAGCCAGTCGCGCAGATCGCTCACGGCCATGCTCACCGTCTGCGAAAGTCGGATTTCGGAACCGCCGGTGGCCAGGGAGGCTTCGATCATGTCCCGGACCATGGTATCGATACGCCGGGAGTGGGTTTCGCCCAGGACCCTGGAGACGGCTCCGGGGATCCGCCCCACATCGATCAACCCCGCTCGCAGGGCATCGTCCAGATCATGGTTGACATAGGCGATGACATCCGCCAATCGCACGATCCGCCCCTCAAGAGTGGCCGCCAGCACCGCAGGGTCATCGTTCAGCAGCGGCCCCCTCCCCTTCGAGTGTTTCAGGATGCCGTCGCGCACCTCGGCCGTCAGATTGAGTCCGGCCCCGTCCTTCTCCAGAACCTCGACCACCCGCAGACTCTGCCGGACATGGTGGAAACCGCCGGGGACCAACGCGTCGAGCACCCGCTCGCCGGCATGGCCGAAGGGGGTATGCCCCAGGTCGTGGCCGAGGGCAATCGCCTCGGTCAGGTCTTCGTTGAGAGCCAGGGCTCGTGCCACGGTGCGGGCAATCTGCGAAACTTCCAGGGTATGGGTCAGGCGGGTACGGTAATGATCCCCCTCAGGGGAAAGAAAAACCTGCGTCTTCTGCTTGAGACGGCGGAATGACTTGCTGTGGAGAATCCGATCACGATCATGCTGAAATGCGGTCCTGATCGAACAGGGTTCCTCGTCGTGCAGTCGTCCGGCGCTTTGGCCGCTGAGACAGGCAAAACGGGATAGAGTTTCCTTCTCCCGACGTTCGAGAAGCGTGCGAATGTTCATCTGTAAAGGTCCTGAGACATCGAGATGGTCAGCGCGTTCATTCTATACCCCACCTGATTGGACCGTGCAAACAAATTATCGATACCCGCTCAACCTACCCTCAAGGTCGACAGTTGTGAGCTGACCAGAAAAAAATACATGTCCGGCTCATTCGGAACTCCGAAGAATCTCGTTCGGTGGGTTAGGGAAAAGGGATTTCCTGACGCCGTCAAGCAAACCCAAACCGCGAGCGAATCTGACTCAAGAACAAAAAAGAATCGTATCTAACCTCCATTTGTCCGAAAAAAATGTCTTTTCTCTTGATTTTAATAAAATTTGTTGTATTAGTAATGTCACTTTCAAACACAATCTGGAATAAACTAATTCAAAACAAGGAGGAATAACATGGCAACACTGCTCGAAATGGCCGCCGAGATCGTCGCTGCCCATGCATCCAGCACCTCTCTGACCAAGGAGGAGTTGATCGCCGAACTTTCGGAAATCCACAAAGCTCTCGCCGCCCTGGAAAAAGGTGAAGCCGTAGTTGCCGAGGTCGTCGAGGAAGCGGCAGGGGCACCGACCATTTCCCGAAAGAAGGCCTTTGGCAAAGACAAGGTGATCTGCATGCTCTGCGGCAAGGAGATGAAGACCCTAGCCCGGCACCTGAAAACCACTCACGGGCTTAAACCCGGCGAATACCGCAAGCAGTTCGACATCCCCCGCACCCAGCCGCTGGCTGCCCGGTCCTATTCCGAAAGTCGCCGGCAGATGGCTGTCGATCGCGGCCTCGGCGAGAATCTGGCCAAAGCCCGTGCGGCCCGCGGCAAGGGGAAAAAGAAAAAGTAAGCTGTTCTACTCCGGCAACAAAAAAGCGCCCCGGCCAGGCCGGCCAAGGGCGCTTTTTTGTTGCCGGAACGCCGTCTTCACTCTTCTTCCAATAGCTGCCAGGCGGCAAAACCCTCTTTTCTCTCCGCCGCCCTCAGGCTGCGCCCGACCAGCCGCACCCGCTGCCGTTGCGGGTGTGTCTTGACCGCCAGGTAAGCCCGCACCAGGTTCGCCACCGTCGCTTCCTGCAGCACCAACTCCTCGCCGCCCGCCAGCTGCAGAACGGTGCGCAGGTGCCGATGGCCATCCGGCACGCTGATCTCGATCGCCTCGATTTCCTCGTTGGCAAGAATGCGCCGGCTCATGGCGTTGCGTTCAGTTGAGGGTAAAGGAGAGGGACTTCAGCAGTTTCCCTTCGGGACCCAGCACATCGACTTTCCAGTCGCCGGCCGAGCCGGGAAAAATCGTTATCTGCGACCATGTGCGCCAGTCGCCGGAGCGGACCGGCAGCTCGTTACGCGACATCTCCACCCCACGCAGATACCAGACGTGGGTAATCGAAGTGTTGGCAGGGGCACCGGTCACCCGCGTGAAGCAAAAAAGCCTTTCCACCGAGGCCGGATAGGTCTGAATCGCATCGACCGGGACACGATCGATGACCTGCGTGGTGATCACGGCTTCGCTCACCTCCAGGGCCAAAGCAACCGTCGACAGACAGCACAACATCAGCAGAAACATCGCCAGCCTGTGAATTTTCATCTTCTCCTCCTCCCGTGCATGCCGACCTGTGAGCCTATATCCGATAGCCGGCTGCTATAGATGCCAACCTTTCCACTTGACCAACCTTGGGGACTAATTTACATTCTCTCCAACACTGCCGCAAGGGACCCCCATGAAACGCCTGCTGATCGGTGACAAATGTGAAGAACTTCTTTCTACTCTCGAAGTTATCCTGCGCCATTGGGGATATCGGGTCCTCGTGTCGTCCCGTCCGGCACAGCTCGTGGAACTCCTCAGGGAGACATCGCCGGATCTTCTCGTCATGGGCGCCCGGCTGCTCATGGAGCCGGACAGTTCTCTCACCCGGGCAGTGAACCGCCACGTCAACGAAGGAAACAGGCCGCTCATCGTCCTCCAGGAGGGGCAGATTGCCCTCCCCATTGCGGTTCCGCATGAGACGCTGGGGGTCCCTCCCGACCTCTTCTCGCTCTTCTCCCTGATTCAGAAACACCTGGAAAAGCATCCCCGTCGCAATCTGCGCCTGGCCATCCATCTCCCAGGCATGCTCTGCACCGGTGAAAGCTGCCATCTCGCCGAGGTGCTCAGCCTCAGCACCAACGGCCTTTTCGTCAAAACCGGCTTCCGGCCTGCCAAGGACGCGCTGCTGCGGGTGGTCATCCCGCTGATGGGGATGCAGCAGGAGTTGGAGCTCGACGGCCGTATCCTCTACCGGGTCGAACCCGGCCCAGGCAACAACTACTTCCAGGGAATCGGCATCGAGTTCGCCGACCTGAGCAAGGAGGCCCTCCTGGCGCTGCAGGCGTTCCTCGAACACCGCTTTATCGGCGACCTGGCCACCCGCCCCGGCGGCGAAAAACTCCGCCTCGCTTCGACAAGGGTCAGAGAAGGCGAGATAACGCTGCGACTGGATCCGGCCTGATCAGGCCCGGACTTTTCCCGGTTTTGTTTCAGCGGCAAGCTCCGCCAGCACGCTCTGCCCCCCTCCCTCCCACACCAGACCGAACGCCTCGGCCACGGTAGCGGCCACGTCAGAGAAACTCTCCCTTTCACCCAGATCCCGGCCGGCCACCAGTCGCCTATGCCAAACCAGCAGGGGGACAAACTCGCGGCTGTGGTTGGTTCCCGGCGTTGTCGGATCGCAGCCGTGGTCGGCGGTAATCAGCAGCAAATCATCATCGTCGAGCGCTGCCAGCAACGTGGGAAGCCAGCGGTCGAAGGCTTCGAGCGCCCGACCGAAACCTCGCCCGTCCAGACGATGGCCGTAGAGCATGTCGAAATCGACCAGATTGGTAAAGAGGAGCCCGCGCCCGATCTGTTCGAGAGCGGCCAGCGTTTTTTTCATGCCGTCGGCGTTGCTCTCGCTGTACACGTAGTCCGTGATCCCCCGACCCGTGAAGATGTCCCGAATTTTCCCCACCCCGTAGACAGTAAGGCTGGCGGCGGACAGGAGATCGAGAACGGTCGGCGCCGTCGGCGGCAAGGAAAAATCGTGCCGGCGGGAGGTCCGCTTGAAGTCGGCAGCACAGGTGCCGAGAAAGGGACGGGCAATCACCCGGCCGACCCGGTAGGGGTCAAGCAGCCGCCGGGCGATACGGCAGATCTCGTAGAGCCGTTCGACCGGGATGATTTCTTCGTGGGCGGCAATCTGAAAAACCGAATCGGCGCTGGTATAGATGATGGGACGGCCGCTACGCAGGTGCTCCTCGCCCAGGCGGCAGAGAATCTCGGTGCCGCTGGCGGCGACGTTGCCCAATGGGTCGAGCCCCGTCTCCCGGCGAAAGGCGGCGATGATCTCGGCCGGAAACCCTTCCGGATAGGTCGGAAAAGGCTCAGCCTGCAGCACTCCGGCCAACTCCCAGTGCCCGGTCGTGGTATCCTTGCCGGCGGAGCGTTCGCGCATCCGGCCGAAGCCGGCGGCCGGCGAATCGGCAGGCGCAACACCGGGTAGTGGCTGGATGTTGCCCAGGCCAAGCTTCCGCAGTGTCGGCAGTTGCAGGCCGCCGCAGGCCTCGGCAACGTGCAGCAGGGTATTGGCCCCGGCATCGCCGTAGCGCTCGGCATCGGGGAGCGCACCGACCCCTACCCCGTCGAGAGTGATGAGGACAACCCGCCGCCAGACCTTGCCCGCTCTCATTGCCCCTCCTCCAGGTGCCACTGGCTCAAAATGGAAATGCCCGAACTGCTGCCGATGCGGGTCGCGCCCGCCATCAGCATGGCTTTGCAACTGGCCCAGTCTCGGATGCCGCCGGCGGCCTTGACGCCGATACGGCCGGCCGCCGCCGCTGTGAGCAGGCGGACATCGGCAACGGTGGCGCCGCCGCTACCGAAACCGGTAGAGGTCTTGACATAGGCCGCCCCACCCGCCACCACCCGCTCGACCAGCGCGGTTTTGAGCGGATCATCCAGGTAACAGCACTCGAGGATAACCTTGACCCTGGCGCTGCGGGCGGCTTTCGTCACCTCCCGGATCTCGGTCTCCACCGCCTCCAGGCGCCCGGCAAGAGCCGCGCCCAGGTGAATCACCATGTCGACCTCACCGGCGCCGGCAGCCACCGCCTCCTGCGTTTCGCAGGTTTTGGCGACAGCAGTGCTGTAGCCGAGAGGAAAACCGACCACCGTCCCGACTGCCACCTCCGAGCCATAGAGTTGAGCGGCGGCCAGCGGAACGTAAACGGGAGGGATACAGACGGAGGCGAAGCCATATTCCACCGCCTCTTCGCAAAGTCGGCAAATCTGGTCGGCGGTAGCATCGGCCTTGAGAAGGGTATGGTCAATATAGCGGGCAGGAGAAGGCAAGGTCTCGGGTCCAAAGTCCAAGGTCCCAAGTCGCGAGTCATGATCGTGAGTCCGCTGCAGAGGCTTTCTACTGAGACTTTGGACCTTGGACCCGGGACCTTGGACCAAAAATGTTTCAGGTTCTATAAGCTGCGTTGATCTTGACGTAGTCGTAGGTCAGGTCCGACGTATAGTAGGCCGACTGGCCGGCGCCGAGGTGCAGGTCGATCGTAACGGTGAACTCGGGAGTCTTCAGCACCGCCGTCGCCTGCCCCTCAAGGTCCTTGCCGGTGCTCACCCCGCCGCGCACAACGGGAACCTCGCCGAAGAAGATCTCGACCTTGTCGGGGTCAACCTCGGCGCCGGAATAACCGACGGCGGCGATGATCCGGCCCCAGTTGGCATCCTCACCAAAGAATGCGGTCTTGACCAGGCTGGAGGTTGCCACACTGCGGGCGGCGAGCCGAGCTTCGGCGTCGCTGAGTGCGCCCCGGACCACCACCTCCACCAGCTTGGTGGCCCCCTCGCCGTCCTTGACGATCATCTTGGCCAGATCGAGCAGCACCTCTGCCAGTTCACCAGCGAAGGCATCACCCTCGGCGCTGTCGCCGCGAATCTCGCAATTGCCGGCCAGACCGTTGGCCAGAACGATGACCATGTCGTTGGTGGAAGTGTCACCATCGACGGTGATGCTGTTGAACGACCGCTCCACCGCCTGGCGCAGCGCCTGGTCGAGAAATTGGGGGTCGACCACGGCGTCGGTGCAGACGAAGGCGAGCATGGTGGCCATGTTGGGGTGGATCATTCCTGCTCCCTTGGCCATGCCGAGAATGGAGTAACCCTGGCCGTCAACGGTGCCGGTTGCCGATGCGAGCTTGGCAAAGGCGTCGGTGGTCATGATCGCCTCGGCCGCCCGGCCGGCGTGTTCGGCATTGAGCTCTGAAGGGAGCAGGGGGATGTGCCGCTCGAACTTCTCCATCGGCAGGGGCGCCCCGATCACCCCGGTGGAAGAAACCGCCACCAGGTCTTCGGCGATACCCAGAGCGTGGGCCGTCAGCTCGCCGCAACGCAGGGCATCACGCAGGCCCTGTTCGCCGGTGCAGGCATTGGCGTTGCCGCTGTTGACCAGGATCGCCTGACAGCTCCCCTGGCGGATCCGGGGGGTGGTGACAACCACCGGGGCGGCCACCACCTTGTTGGTGGTGAAAACTCCGGCGCAGCGGGCCGGGACTTCCGAATAGATCAGCGCCAGATCGAGCTTGCCCGACTTCTTGATTCCGGCCGGACGGGCGGTGAACTTGAATCCGCGAACCTTGACGATTGCCTGTTTCGACATATCCCACCTCAATCCCAAAAAACGGTCCCGGGTCCCGGGTCCCGGGTCCAAAAACCTCTCACCTTTTTATTCTTGACCCTTGGACCTTGGACCCGAGACCTTGACCCGGGACTTGTTTATCTATTTTCCGCAACATTTCTTGTACTTCTTGCCGCTGCCACAGGGGCAGGGGTCGTTGCGCCCCACCTTGTCCTCTTCGCGGGTCACCGGCTTCGGCGCCTGTTCGCCGCCACCGGCCCGGCTCAGCACCAGCCGGCGCCGGCGCTGCTCGGTTTCCTCCATGCGCTCAACGTCGTCCTCGCGGGCGAGCTGGACCCGGAACAGCTTCTGGATGACCTCCTGGCGGATGCGCCCCATCATCTCCATGAAGAGGCCATAGGCTTCCTTCTTGTACTCCTCCTTGGGGTTCTTCTGGCCGTAGCCGCGCAGGCCGATCCCCTCCTTGAGGTGGTCGATGGAGAGCAGGTGGTCCTTCCACTGCACATCGATGGTCTGCAGCAGCAGAACCTTCATCAGGTGTTCCATGACCGGCGGAGTAAATTCCGCCTCGCGCCCGGCCAGGCGAACGGCAACCTGCCGTTTGAGCCGTTCCTCGAGTACAGCCTGGGTCAGGCCGCGCTCGGTGGGGTCGGAAAGCTCGGCGGCAAGGTAGAACTGGTTGGCGAAGTCTTGCGCCAGGTTCTCCCAGTTCCAGTCGGCCGGCGGGGTCTTCTCCGGGCAGAAGGTCGATACCATGTCCTCGATCGTCTCGGCAATGATTCCCTCGACCGTCTCGCGGAGGTTCTCCCCGGCCAGCACCTCCTTGCGCTGGGTGTAGATCACCTCGCGCTGCTTGTTCATCACGTCGTCATACTCGATGAGGTGCTTGCGGATCTCGAAGTTGTGCCCTTCCACCTTCTTCTGGGCGTTTTCGATCGCTTTGGAGATCATGCCGTGTTCAATCGGCTCGTTCTCCGGGATACGCAGTTTTTCCATGACGAAGGCGACCCGGTGCGAGCCGAAGATTCGCAGCAGATCATCCTCGAGCGAGAGGTAGAAACGGCTCTCGCCGGCGTCCCCTTGGCGACCTGCACGGCCGCGGAGCTGATTGTCGATGCGCCGCGACTCGTGCCGCTCGGTGCCGAGAATATAAAGGCCACCAGCCGTCCGCACCGCCTCCTTCTCGGCAGCGCACTGTGCGCGATATTTCTCCATCAACTGGGCGTAGGCCGCCTCGGGGTCCTCCGCGGTGGCTGCCTCGCGCCGGGCGAGCATCTCGGGATTGCCGCCGAGCACGATGTCGGTACCGCGGCCGGCCATGTTGGTGGCGATGGTGACGGCCCCCTTGCGACCGGCCTGGGCGACGATCTCGGCCTCCTTCTCGTGGTGCTTGGCATTGAGCACGTTGTGCGGCACCCCCCGCTTCTTGAGCATCTCCGAGAGGAGTTCGGACTTTTCGATGGAGATGGTGCCGACCAGCGTCGGCTGACCCTGCCGATGGCGCTCCACCATATCCTCGATGGCCGCCTTGAACTTCTCCATCTCGGTCTTGTAGATGACGTCGGACTGGTCCTTGCGAACCATCGGCTGGTTGGTCGGGATGACCATCACCTCCAGCTTGTAGATCTCGGCGAACTCGGCCGCCTCGGTATCGGCGGTGCCGGTCATCCCCGCAAGCTTGTCGTACATGCGGAAATAGTTCTGGAAGGTGATCGTGGCCAGAGTCTGGTTCTCACTCTCGATTTTGACCCCTTCCTTGGCCTCCACCGCCTGGTGCAGCCCGTCGCTCCAGCGTCGTCCCGGCATCAGCCGGCCGGTGAACTCGTCGACAATCATCACCTCGCCGTCCTTGACGACGTAATCAACGTCGCGTTTGAACAGGGCGTGGGCCTTGAGGGCCTGATTGACGTGGTGCAGGATCTCGATGTTGCGCGGTTCGTAGAGATTCTCAACACCGAGCAGTTTCTCCACCCTGGCGACCCCCTCCTCGGTGAGAGCAGCCGACTTGGCTTTCTCGTCAATGGTGAAATCGCCGGTGTATTCCTTGGTTGCCGGACCGATCTTGCCGTCGCGGTGCTCGATCATCTCCCCCTTCTTGAGCATGGGGATGATGCGGTTCACCGAGTAGTAGAGCTCGCTCGAAGCCTCGCTCGGTCCGGAGATGATCAGCGGTGTACGCGCCTCGTCGATGAGAATGGAGTCGACTTCGTCGACGATGGCGAAGTTATGCGCCCGCTGGACGTACTCCGCGAGGTCGAACTTCATGTTGTCGCGCAGGTAATCGAAGCCGAACTCGTTGTTGGTGCCGTACGTGATGTCGAAGCCGTAGGCCTGTTTGCGCTGGGCATCGGTGAGGCCGTGGACGATCACGCCGACGGTGAGGCCGAGGAAACGGTGAATCTGCCCCATCCAATCGGAGTCGCGCCGGGCCAGATAGTCATTGACGGTAACTACGTGCACCCCTTTGCCGGAGAGGGCGTTGAGATAGGAAGGCAGGGTCGCCACCAGGGTCTTTCCCTCGCCGGTCTTCATCTCGGCAATCTTGCCGGCATGCAGCACCATACCGCCGACCAGCTGCACATCGAAATGACGCATCCCGAGCACGCGCTTGCCGGCCTCGCGGACAACGGCGAAGGCCTCGGGAAGAAGGTCGTCAAGCGATGCCCCCTGGGCGAAACGCTGGCGGAACTCGACGGTCTTCCCCGCCAGTGCCTGGTCGGAAAGTGCCGATATCTGCGGTTCAAAGGTATTGATCCGGTCGACCAGGGGCTGCAAGCGCTTCAACTCACGCTCATTCTTGCTCCCGACGACTTTCTTCAGCAGTGTACCTATCATCAAAGGGCTCCATTTGGTTCGAATCGGCCCGGGCAGTCAAAGCCGGGCGCTGGTGCGCGGGGAAACCCCCGCTGAAAAGGCAGGGAATTTTAACACAAGGCAACCGCTCCCACAAGGAGAAAGGGCACCTTGCAGGCAGCTGCAGAAGCATAAAAAAGGCCCCGACGAGGCGGGGCCTGGATTGGCTGGGGCATGGGGTTCGGGAAGGGGTTTCAGATAAACTTCTTGGGGTTGATCGGCACGCCGTTCAGGCGTACTTCGAAATGCAGATGCGAGCCGGTGAATCGGCT
>Ga0256865_1000116_pt1 | contig 28819 bp, 17 predicted proteins | sample RVTome_14_FD_187337 | JGI IMG/M metagenome (GOLD analysis project Ga0256865, IMG submission 187337) | Soil microbial communities from uranium-contaminated site in the Upper Colorado River Basin, Wyoming, United States - RVT145D125 HiSeq ... | reverse complement strand
GAATGTTGATGAAGCGTACTCGAAGATGCGAAAACAGGCGGACATCTGCGCACCATGGCGGTTCCCTCTGTCCAAGTTCAATCTAAATGCGCATTAAAATACAGACTCTATTTAGTGTGGTTATTAAAAATAACTTCATTTATTTAAATGTGATTCTTGGCAGTAAGGTACCGGTGACAAAGAAACAGAATTTAGTGGTTTTAATTCCTGGATTCCCGCTTCTGCGGGAATGACGGGCTTGATTTATTGATGGTATTTCGGAGACACAACCCCAGTGCTTGCTTTCCATAAAACACTTAACTTCATTCCCTCAGTTTTTAATTGGGAACCTATTGATTTTGCGGGACTTCCTCTTACGTGGGAATGACGGCTGAGATTTATTCATGGTATTTCTGGGACAGATCATTGGATGAATTTTAATGTTTGGAAGTTGTAATTATCTAATAAACCTTTTCACGGAGAATTGAGAGGGCAAATGTCAAAAAGTAGTAGCAAGTCCAACCCCAAAAAGTCCACCAAACGTGTTTCCGAAGCGAAGGCGACTTTATCGGCAGTGGAAATGGGGGCGCGTCAGAGGGAGATTTCTGTTTCGGAGTTTTTTACCAAAAACCGGCACCTTCTTGGATTCGACAGTCCTCGAAAAGCCCTGCTGACCTGCGTCAAGGAGGCGGTGGATAATGCGTTGGATGCTTGTGAAGAAGCCGGGATTCTCCCTGACGTGGTCGTAAAATTGGATGTGGTATCAAACGGAGGTCCCCCTGTTGCACCCAGCCAGGCAACCCGTTTCCGGATTACGGTTATTGATTATGGGCCGGGTATCGTCCGTCAGCAAATTCCCCCCATTTTTGCAAAGCTGCTTTACGGGTCAAAGTTTCACCGTCTTCGCATGAGCCGGGGACAACAGGGGATCGGTATATCTGCTGCGGGCATGTACGCACAGCTGACAACCGGCAGACCCGTTCAGATTATCTCCCGAACGGGTGAGAAGACACCTGCACATTACTTTGAGGTCCAGATCGACACCAAAAAGAATGAGCCCCGGATTCTTGAGAAAAAACAGATAGACTGGGAAAATCACCGTGGAACCCAGGTGACCCTTGAGATCGAGGGCCGATACCAAAAGGGACGCGCGTCGGTGGAGGAATATCTGGAGCAGACCTCCATCGCAAATGCCCATGTTAAGCTGGTCTACATCACTCCGGAGGGGGAAACCAAGGAATATCCCCGGACCTACCACGAACTTCCCCCAACACCCCGTGAGATTAAGCCTCACCCCTACGGCATCGAGTTCGGGATGATGCTTAAAATGCTTCACGACACAAGGAGCCAATGGGTATCTGGATTTCTGTCCAGTGATTTTAGCCGTATTTCCCAGAATCTTGCCGAAGAGATCTGTAAAACCGCGAAAATCCCTCCCCATGCCAGACCCCGAAACATCCACGGACAGGATGCCGAAAATCTCTATAAGACCATACAAGCCACAAAGATTATGGCACCGCCGACCAATTGCCTCTCTCCTATTGGAGAAAAGGCGATTCTTTACGGTCTTTATAAACAAATTAAGGGGGAGTTTTATACGGCGGTGAGCCGCCCCCCCGCTGTCTATCGAGGAAATCCTTTTATTATTGAGGCAGGGTTGGCCTACGGCAAAGGGCCGGAAGAAGGGGGCAAGACCCAGGAAGAAAAAAAGAGGCCTTTTGCAGAGGGAGAGCATCAGAAGGGGGAAAGTGAACTAGCCCGCGTGATCCGCTACGCGAACCGTGTTCCGCTTCTATATCAGCAAGCGGCCTGCGCGACCTTCAAGTCCGTTCTTGAAACCACCTGGCGGAATTATGGGGTTTCCCAGTCCAAGGGTGCCCTTCCCGCGGGCCCCATGGTCATATTTGTCCATATGGCTTCGGTCTGGGTTCCTTTTACTAGTGAATCCAAGGAAGCGATAGCTGACTACGATGAAATCCGAAAAGAGATCCGGCTTGCTTTGCAGGAATGCGGGAGACGGCTTGGAATATTTCTTCGAAGGCGGGAAAGGGCCAAAAGCGAGTTCCGCCGTCGAAACATTTTTGAACTCTATATTGATGAAGTGGTGGAGGCCTGTAACCGACTGAAAGGGGGCAAACTGGCCAAAGAAAAGCTCAAGGAACAGCTTCAGAAGATTGCTATGAAACGGACAGGGGGAGAGAGAACCGATGAAGCCCTTGGGAAAACCGGGAGCGGACCAGAGGGCCTTCCTCATTCAATTATCATGACTCCGGAGGGTCTTGAAGGAGAGGTTCCAACCCTCCGTGAGGTTTTACCAGTGCAGGCCGAGCTTTTTGAAGAGGTGGGTCCCAAGAAGGGAAGATCCAAAAGATCTACACGATCTTTGGGTAAGGCCAAGACTTCCTCAAAGGGTGGAGGTAAAGGGGCAAAAGGAAGCCAGCAGGTCTCCAAGAGGAAAACCGGGCCCCAGACCGAAAAAACCAAAAAAAGCGCAACGCGCAGAAAGAAATAAGACATCATGGGCCAAAAAAAACAAAAAAAGGCTACGGTGGTTGAGAAAAAACTCATCGGAGTGGCGGATGTGGTCATCAACGCTGCCCAAAAGAAGAAAGACCCCACCCTTTCCATCCCCGTTCGCTCCCTCTCGAATATCACATTCAGCGAGCGAAAAGGCATTCTGGAAATGGGAAAAAAGAAACAGGCCCGGTCTTTTTTCAATGTAGGGATGGCCAAAAAGTTTATGCAGACCATTCTGGTTGCGGATGCCCTTTCCGAGCTTCAACGCGCGGACCTTACAACCTCTTTAAGGGAGATTTACTACCGTACGAAACACACCATTAAACACTCCCATGAAAATACCTTTGATACGCAAAATGAATCAGACCCCATTATCGAAGATCTGGAGGTGTCGTTGGAAGCCCTTCGGGAAGAGCTTCATGTTCGTGCCGAGAACGGGGGGAGTGTGGTAGGACCCCTGGTACTGGTAGATGACGGTGACCGGGTGGACTGTACTAAACTGGGGAAAGGGGGTTATTCGGTTCCATCTATTGTGGAACCGGAATACCTCGAGATTAAAAAATGCACGGCGGATTTCGTACTTCTCGTTGAGAAGGGGACCCAGTGGAACCGGCTCTCTGAAGATAAGTTTTGGCGTCGGTACAACTGTATCCTTCTTACCGGAAACGGGCAGCCGCCCCGAGGCGTTCGGCGTCTCGCCCGGAGGTTGAATGAAGAAAAGAAACTTCCGGTCTATGTCCTTGTAGACAACGATCCGTGGGGCTACTATATTTATTCGGTGGTCAAGCAGGGATCAATTAACCTCGCTTTTGAAAGTCAACGAATGGCCATTCCTAAGGCCAAATTTATCGGACTCTCCAGCGCTGATCCCGAACGCTATGGCCTCCCTCGGAACGTGGGGATCAAGCTCAACGATAAAGACATCGCCCGTGCCCGGGAGCTTCTCAACTATTCTTGGTTCCAGAAAATCCCGTGGCAGAAGGAGATCAAGAGGATGCTTTCAATCGGCCTCAAGTACGAACTAGACGCACTTGCAAACAAGGACTTTCAGTACCTAACCAAAAAATATCTGCCCAGAAAGCTCAAAGAGAAAGATTGGTTGGATTAGTTTATTGTCCCAAATTATTTTAATAGATTCCGATGTCATTCTGGTTATTACCGTCATTGTGGAAACGGGCCGGATTCCAGTATTTTTAAAGTTCTAGATTCCCGCTGGCACGGGGATGAACTGCTTGATTTATTCAAGGTATATCGGGGTCTAAATAATATCCTGTTTTTTTTATGAGGATGCAATTCCAGGAAAGGACAAACCGTTTGGGTTTGGTTAAAAAAATCTTAAAAGGTTGAATTTTTTTATAAAAAAAGCCCTCGGATTAAAGGAAGCGGAGGTGAAACCCGTTATTCCTTCTTCAGGTTATTTCCCCTCTACCCGATCGAGGAGATCAAGGGTATACCTCAGGATGTCCAGGGCTGAAATGATACCCACCAATTGTTGATCGTGGTTCATAACCGGTAAGCCGCTGAATTTGTTTTCTGCCATCAACTCGATGGCTTGACGGATATCCGCGTCTTGATGAACCGTAACCGCATTATGGGTCATTACGCCTAAAATACTATGGGTGAGTTCAGTTTCATTTGCAGAGCCTACGCCAAGGGGCGGCCGTCCGATCACTTGTTTGATATCACGATCGGAGACAATTCCGATCAGCATATTTCCATCCATAACCGGAAGCCTTCGGATGTCGTGCTGATACATCAGCAAAAGAGCATCCTGAATCGTTTTTTTAGATTCGATGGTATGGGGGTTGGGTGTCATCATTTCTTTGACAAGCATGGTTTTTCCGCCTTTCCGTAGAGTGTAAAGCTTCTTTTTGAGAAAATCCCCTAGCTTTATATCGCCATTATCCTATTTTTATACCCAAACTCTATATGAGAAGAGTCACCATTATTCTTGATCCGGGTTAATTTTTCAAGGGGGAAATCAATTCCTTTTCATTGATGGGAAAAGGAGAAGGGATTTAATATTTTCTCCAGCTCAAGGGAACAGCGTGTTGGATAGCATAACGGTTGAGTTTATCATATAACTGTTCTGCGGCTTTAAATTGGTCCCCTGCAAACCCTCTTAATTTTTTGGTCATATTGGAAACAGCTATTGAATTTCCTACGTCCCGATCAATTTTTTCCTTGTATTCTTTCCACGCATCCCTGAAAGCCCCAAAAGTGGTAAAGTTGGTTCTCCACCAAACTTCATCGTGTCCTCCAGGAGAATTAGGGTCTTGGGGAACTTCTTCAAAAACCATAACGTGTTTACGGGGATCAATACGGATGGAATAGTTTGACATAAAATCCATCCCAACCAAACCTTCAAAGGAATCTGAAATGGAGGATACTACCGTGGTTGGGATAAAATGGTCTTTTGCCCCTCCCACCTCCACAGTGTCAATGATCGTCCGGATGGCAGGGACGGAACCCCCAATTCCCCCTGCGTTTACGATCAGTTTGGTAGCATCTTCATCCATTAACCCTAACTCTTCAGCCAATTCGGGTGAAATAATTAAACCGGGGGCTCCGGTATCCAGGACCATTGGGGCGGTGACAGATTCATTAAAGGTGACGGGAATAATGATTCTCCTGGCCATGCCCTCATAGGGGTCATAGGGAATTTCAAATGTTTGGGGTTTATCCTCTTTTTGAAGCGCTTCAAGGAGAAGGAGTTCCTCGGTTTTTTTTTCTTCTTTCCGCTGTTTCTTTTTTTCTTTTTCCTGTTCTTCAAATGATTCTTTCAAGGTATTTTCCCTAAATTGAGGGGGAATTCCCGCGGAAGAGTCGGAAAAATGAATGATTCCATTTTCATCGATCCATTTATAAAAATCTTCTGATAGTGTTTCTGAGCCAATTATAAAAAATATTCCTAATATCAATAAGGACAATTTAATTTTCAACCCAATTTTCATTTTTCTAACTCCTTCCCACAGGATTTTTTTGTTTCATAGGAATTCCCTGCCTTTGAAGGGAGGTTGTTGAACCTTTTAATTGCTGAACCAATATCATCAATGGTGTTAAGTTCCAAATTCATTCAAGCGATTGGGTTGAACTTATTTAAATATAACAGATATCTTAAATGGGTAAAGGAGGCTATATCTCGGAGAAGCCTTACCTAAGAGGGTGGTTTAGAGAGAGAATAAGGGTTTTTAGATTTTGCGGATAAAATGCATTAAGGTTGAGTTTGTTTTTTTAAGCAACATAGTTTTCCAAATTTAAGTATTGATTAATTTTTTAAGGAATAGTAATCTCAATTCTTTTAAAATTATGCAGTTGCGCTCCACCCTTTGCCGTTTCTGATTTATCAAATCCGAGGCAAAAAGATTGGTTTTATATATTGTTTTTTTCAAGTGGAGCGGCTATCAAAACATTTTTTTAGTTTAGTTTCGATTAGGAAGGAATTGAAATAACCAATGGTCGATCTTTATTATTATTTGGTTTTAAGTTCCATCGTCTTTATTTTGGGTGTGGTAGGGGTTCTGATTCGTCGGAATATCATCATTATCCTACTTTCCATTGAATTAATGTTTAATGCGGCCAATATTAATTTTGTAGCGTTTGCACATTACCTCCAGTCCATAAATGGGCAGGTATTTGTCTTTTTTGTCATGACCGTGGCGGCAGCGGAAGTCGCAATCGGTCTGGCCATCATTATTGCAGTCTACCGTCATCGTGAAGTTCTCAATGTTGAACAGATTAACTTAATGAAGTGGTAACTGAGCCCTGGTTTTAAAAATCCCCATGCTAACCTACGTTCTGATTCCTTTACTTCCTTTATTGGCCTTTATCATCATCGGTCTTTTTTGGACTTTTTTCCGCAACAAAAGTCATTGGATTGCAGTTCCTGCTGTCCTTCTCTCCTTTGTATTATCTATCCTGACCTTTTTTGAAGTGGTGGGTGGGAAGGTTGTCCAAGCCGACCTTTACACCTGGATTTCCTCGGGGCATTTCCGTGTTTCCATCGGTTTTCAAATCGATTCTTTAACCGTGGTAATGCTTTTATTGGTTACCTTGGTGAGCAGTTTGGTCCATATTTATACCATTGGATATATGAAAGGGGATCCGGGGTATGACCGGTTTTTTTCCTATATTGCCCTGTTTACCTTTTCCATGCTGATGTTGGTCATGGCCAATAACTTTTTACAGCTTTATTTCTTTTGGGAAGCGGTTGGGCTTTGCTCCTACCTTCTCATTGCCCATTGGTATGAGCGGAAGTCCGCCTGTAATGCTGCCACCAAAGCTTTTGTGGTGAACCGGGTGGGAGATTTTGGGTTCGGTTTAGGAATCATGTTGATTTTTTTAATGGTGGGAAGCATGGATTATGAGACGGTTTTTAACCAACTTCCCGCTCATCAAGGAGAAACCCTCAATCTTTTAAGCTGGCTTGGGGGGGATTGGCAGGTGGGGGCCATAACGCTCATTGCATTGCTTTTGTTTATGGGTGCCATAGGAAAATCTGCACAGGTCCCACTTCATACCTGGCTTCCGGACGCCATGGAGGGACCCACTCCTATTTCTGCCTTGATTCATGCCGCCACCATGGTCACGGCTGGTGTTTTTATGGTTGCTCGAATGAATCCCATCTTTAACCTTTCACCCGTTGCAATGGAGACGGTGGCCATTGTAGGGGGGATCACCGCCCTTTTCGGTGCCACAATTGCCTTGACTCAAAATGATATTAAACGGATCGTGGCTTACTCTACGGTGAGTCAACTCGGTTATATGATCATGGCGTGTGGACTAGGGGCTTATGTGGCTGGTACTTTTCATTTGCTTACTCATGGGGCTTTTAAAGCCCTACTTTTTTTGGGGTGCGGAAGTGTGATTCACGCTTTGGCTGGGGAGCAGGATTTAAGAAACATGGGTGGACTCAAAAAAGTGATGCCGGTAACCTATATTACTTTTTTTATCGGGGCATTGGCACTTTCCGGGATACCTCCCTTTGCGGGTTTTTTTAGCAAGGATGAAATTCTTTTGAGTGCCTTTCAGCATGGCGGGATGGGGAAATTTCTTTGGGTGATTGGGTCCATCACCGCTTTTATGACGGCTTTTTATATTTTTCGCTTGGTGTTTTCGGTTTTTCATGGTTCCCCTCGTGCACCTGACGAGGTCATGAAGCATGCCCATGAATCGCCCCGGGTAATGACCCTTCCCTTAATCCTATTGGCTTTTTTTTCCATCATTACAGGCTGGGTTGGCATTCACTCCGAGAATTTTAACCTGATTGGCCCCTTCCTTTCCTCGGTCTTATCGGGGTCCGATAGTGAAGGGGCAGCGGTTTCGGGAGGAGGCATTTTGGTTTTAAGCATTTCGATCCTTGCGGGAATCGGTGGGATTATGTTGGCCTATCTTTTTTATTATGTGAATCCCAATTTGCCGGAGATCTTGGTTCAACGGTTCCGGGGGTTATATCTTTTATCTTTCAATAAATGGTATGTGGATGAACTTTATGATTTTCTGTTTGTCAGGCCCACAGTAAGGTTGGCCAAGGGATTATGGCATTATATCGATGTGACGATCATTGATAATGGTTGTGTAAACGGGGTGGCCAGAGCCATTCAGGCCTGGGCGGCAAATCTTCGCCAAATTCAGAGCGGTCAAATTCAACATTATGCCATTGGAATGGCCTTTGGTGCCTTGGTTATCGGATTGATTTATTTGGTGGTTTATTCTGGGATCTAGGAGCCTGAGCAATTAGTCTTTATTGGATTAATTTTATTAGGGATATGATAAAGTGTGGGGATTAGAGACTCAATTTGGAGGAGCTCCATGTTTCGCCCATATGATCAGGACCAAATGTTTCTATTGCCACCGAGCGTAAAAGAGTTCATTGATGAGAGACATCCTGCCCATCTGATTAACGATATGGTGGAGAAGTTGGACATCAAGGTCTTTATGCATCGATACGGAGAGATGGGGCAGCCGGCCTATTCGCCGCGGATGATGCTGAAGGTGATCTTAATACGGCATGACGGTTGGGGTTTTCAGTTCGCGGAAGCTTTCACGTGCTTGTGGAGAGAATCTGGCCTTTAAATATTTAGCGGGGATGCAGACGCCTGCCTTTAAGACCTTCATTGAGTTTAGAGCGCGGCACCGGGAGGAGATGGCAGATTTATTTGTGCAGACGGTGAAATTGGCCAAAGAGATGGGATTTGCCCTGCTCTCAAGGGTTGCTCTGGACGGCACAAAGATGCGGGCCGACACCTCCAAGCACAAAGCGATGAGTTACGGACGGATGCAGGAAGAAGAGAAGAGACTGAAGGCCGAGATGGAAGCGTTGCTGCAAAAGGCGCAACAGATCGATGAGCAAGAAGCGGTGGAGGTGGAAGGGGATGGTTTTAGTCTTTGCGAAGAGTTGGCCCTACGGGAGAAGCGCTTGGCGAAGATAGAAGAAGCGATATCGGCGTTGAGAGCACGGGAGGAGAGAGATCATCCCAAAGAGCCGATTGATCCGAAGAGACAGATTTCCTTTGCCGATCCGGATGCCCGTTGTTTCACGAAAAAGAGCGACGGGACGCAATACATCTACAACAGCCAGGCCGCGGTGGATATGGAGAGTCAGATCATTGTCGAGAATCACATTGAAGATTGTGTCAGCGATGCCCGAGCCGCAGAGACAAGCTTAACGAAGATCGAAAAGGAGCACGGTATTGTTCCGGATCATCTGGTGATGGACAGTGGGTATGCCAACACCGACACATGGGAAGTCTGCGAGCGTCATGAAGTGACACTGGTATGCGCCCCTTCCCGAGAAAAGGGGGTGCAGATAGGCGTGGGAGCGAGGCCGCAGGAGGAGAGGGGATACCGGTATGACTCGAAGGAGAACCGATTCGTCTGTCCTCATGGTGTGATCTTTTTGTTCTCTCACTGGACGCCGAATGGCAAGCGGGCCGTCTACCGGAGTCAAGGGGAGAGTTGCTGTTCCTGCGGCCGATGGAGCCGACGGAAGGGATATGCCACGTTGACGGTTCGAAAGAGCCATTTAGCGATGCGGCGGTTGAGGGAGATCAAGGGGAGGCCTGAGATGCAAGCGCTTTATCGGCGTCGCAAGAGCACGGTGGAGCCGGGCTTCGGCCAGATCAAATGTGGGATGGGTTTTAGACGATATTTCTATCGAGGGCTTTCGAACGTTCGGAGCGAGTGGAACTTGGTTTGTGCGGCATTCAATCTGAAAAAAATCACCTCCCTTCTTCAGCGAAAAGAATTGATCGGATCCCTTGAAGGGGTGCATGAAAAGAAGAAGGCCTGCCTGCCGGACAGGCGGGCATCGGTGGGATGTAAAGATAACCTGTCTGCCGTGTGGGCACAGATAGACTTGCAGGTATATTAGTGCAGTACGATTTTGCCTAAACATACCATCCCTTCACAAAATATCAAGACTAATTGCTCAGGCTCCTAGTGAATGGGAATATAGCGGTTATCAGGAAATACAAACCCCACCGAAGCGCTACTCGATAATAGATACCAAAGGGTTAATGGGATTGTGTGGAATTTCCAATGCAGAACAATTAAGAGAAACTCACAGGCAATGGGTGGAAGAAGAATTGAAAAAAATGTCAATGAACGGGAATCATATTGGTCAGAGAGTATAACAGTGGGGGAAAGGAATTTGTAGAAGGGATAAAGGAACAAATAGGGGTAAGGGAAAATGGGAAAAGAATCATAGAGGAAGCGGATCATTTTGAACTACGGGAGGAAAGCGATTCTTACGGGCCATTTTCGGGGTGAAAAGAGCCTTTTAAGGGCTGAAAATACCCTTAATTGGAAGGGGAATAATTATATTTCAACAGGTTAGCTTGGTCCGACCCCGATCCCCATCCCTTGTTACCTAACGGTCCGAGAATTTATTTCAACCGCGCCCCGCCCCGCAACATTGCTGCTGAAGGGTTACAAGAGGGGAGTTGATTATTGGATCAAAAACTGTTGGCAAGACGAAGGAGTCCAGTGATGGCTGATCAAGAAATGCAACGATTACAGGAAATAAAAGACGGCAAAAGTGAGTGGCAAGCATGGGGCCCGTATCTTAGCGAGCGCGCCTGGGGAACAGTGCGAGAGGACTACAGCGAGGACGGTTCTGCTTGGAATTTTTTGACCCACGAGATGGCCCGCAGCAAAGCTTATCGCTGGGGCGAGGATGGTCTCGCGGGAATCTGTGATCGCTATCAGATTCTGTGTTTTGCCCTTGCCTTGTGGAACGCCCGCGATCCGATCCTTAAAGAACGCCCTTTTGGACTGGTCCCCGCCGAAGGTAACCACGGCGAGGACTTGAAGGATTATTACTTTTACGTGGACAGTACGCCCACGCACAGCTACATGAAGTATCTCTACAAGTATCCGCAGGGCGAGTACCCCTATCGGTGGCTGGTTGAGGAGAATCGGAATCGTGGGGGGTGCGGGCCGGAATTCGAATTACTCGACACCGGTATCTTCGACCAGGATCGATATTTCGATGTCTTCGTAGAATATGCGAAGGCCAGCCCAGATGATATTGGCATACGCATCGAGGCCTTCAATCGCGGTCCCGATGCTGCCGACCTGCATCTACTGCCGCATTTATGGTTTCGTAATATCTGGGGTTGGGGCGACGAACGACGCAGGGCACCGGTGATCACGCGCGGCCGCGATGGCAAGGGCTACGTGGCATTGGTGGCGGATGACAGTGCGGCCGATGGTCTCCAAAACCTTCCAGCCGAATACAAACTCGGACCTCGCATCCTCTACGGTGATTCCGATGGGGAAGTGCTTTTTACCGATAACGAGACCAACCTGGCCAAGCTTTACGGTCCTGAGGCCGATGACGGTCGCACGTACGTCAAGGATGGGATTCATCGTTACGTGGTGAATGGCGAGGCGGCGGTTAATCCGGAACAAACCGGCACCAAAGCCTGTCTGCACTATGTGCGCCGTATTCCCCCGGGCGGATCGACCGTGATTTTGCTGCGGTTATCGCAGACCGAACGGGCCAAACCACTCTTGGATATCGATGCGATCGTTGATGAGAGAAAAAGTGAAGCGGATGCGTTTTACGCCGGTATCCACCCCAAGAACGCTACCGCGGACGAACGGCACGTCCAGCGCCAAGCCTTCGCAGGCATGCTGTGGTCTAAACAGAATTACATCTTCGACGTCAATCTTTGGCTCAAGGGCGACAATTCACATCTTCTGCCCCCAGCGTCCCGTGCGAATAATCGCAACAAGCACTGGCGCCACCTGAACTCAATGCGCGTACTGTCGATGCCCGACAAGTGGGAATACCCCTGGTTTGCGGCCTGGGACCTGGCCTTTCACACCATCGCCATTGCGCTGGTTGATGCCGAGTTTGCAAAGGGACAGCTCTGGTTCATGCTATTCGAGCAGTTCCAGCATCCGAACGGCCAGATACCCGCTTACGAGTGGGAGTTTTCGGACTTGAACCCCCCTGTTCACCCGTGGGCGGTCTGGCGTGTCTACAACATGGACCGCATCCGCTCGGGAAAGGCCGACCGTGATTTTCTTGAGCGTTGCTTTCATAAACTGCTGATCAACTTCGCCTGGTGGATCAACAAGGTCGACAGCAGCGGCAATAATATCTTTGAAGGCGGCTTTCTCGGGCTTGACAATATCACCTTGTTCGACCGCTCCGAGAAACTTCCCGGTGGCGCGGTTCTGGAACAATCCGATGCGACTGGCTGGATGGGACTTTTCTGTCTCAGCATGATGCGAATCGCCCTTGAACTTGCGCAGGAGAATCGGACCTACGAAGGGCTCGCCACCAAGTTCTTTCAGCACTACATCTACGTTGGCGCGGCGATGAAGCACATGGGCGGCCGCAATTACAACTTGTGGGACGAGGAGGATGGTTTCTTCTACGACGTGCTGCGTTACCCCGATGGCAGCTTTGAAAAACTTCGCGTGCGCTCTCTGGTCGGATTGATTCCTTTGTATGCGGTTGAACGTCTCGAGACCCATTGGATTGAAAAATTTCCGGAATTCACCACGAGCCTTCATTGGTTCCTCGCCAATCGGAAGGACCTGGTGCAGCACTGCGTCAACCGCATCAAGCGCAATGGCGTCGATACATTGGCGCTGACGATCGTCGACCAGGACCAGTTGGAACGTATTCTGCAGCGGATCTGCGATACCGATGAGTTCCTTTCGGACTTCGGTCTGCGCAGCCTGTCGAAGACTCATTACAGGCATCCCTTCACCCTCGGTCATAACCAGGTGGCGTATGAACCGGGCGAGGCGGATTGCAAGATCAAGGGGGGCAACTCAAATTGGCGTGGACCCATCTGGTTCCCGACCGCTTTCCTCATGATCGAGTCATTGCGAAAACTGGCCAAGGCCTATGGCGCCGACATGACGATCAGCGGAAAGGACGGTCGAAGGTGGACCATCGGCGAGATTGCCGAGACACATGCAAACCGCCTGATTTCGATTTTCATTCGCAACGAGACTGGCGAGCGGCCAGTCTACGGTGCCATCCAGAAATTCCAGCACGATCCGCATTGGCGCGACTATCTCTTGTTCCACGAATACTTTCATGGCGATACCGGAGTCGGGCTGGGTGCGTCGCATCAGACCGGTTGGACGGGCCTGGTTGCGTCGATGATCGATGAGTGGCGTCGATGATTGGCGTATGAAAACAGGGTCAAGACAAGCACAAGTATTCACTAACGGCCAGACCCCAGCGCGCGAAAAGGGCGCAATGATTTCTTATCCACCATTGAAAGATCAGAAGGCTCTGGAAACCGGTTCAAGTCCCGGAATAGGTGCTGGTGTCGGTATCGCAGGGGTAAATCCGAGGTCTCAAAAGGGAGGGGTATGGAGGCAATGTTCGATCAGATGTTGTAAAAGATTTGAATAAATGGAATTACCTCAATCCAGAAAATCCATTGAAAATTCAATCAAAACGGGAAACCCGACCGAAAATCAGGAAGTTAGGAAATTGCCTTGTTTCGATTTTCAAAGGCGAGGGTGGAGGTTGAGCAGCAAACTTCAACAGTTCGTCCGGTAAGGATTTTTCCCGAAGCCATTTTTTGCGTGCTCCGCGGGCAAGGCCCACAAAGCACTGCGTGATCGATTCCCCCCGCACCCAACCTCTTTTCCTTTGTTGTGAACCCAAGGTATTCAGCTCCCCTTTCCCAAAACTCCCCCTTTGAACAAAGATTCTTTTTTAAATTTCTAATATTTACTTTTTGTGTCTATATCCCGGATTCGAACCCTTTCAGGGAAAATAAACCCTGGAACCCTTTAAATTAATTGGATAGAATAGATTTATGGCAAATGCGATTATTTTAATTTCATGTCCGGACCAACGGGGAATCACTGCGACGGTTACCGATTTTATTTTTAAGCACCACGGAAATATCCTTCATGCGGACCAGCACATTGATGATCAAACAGGCACCTTTTTCATGAGAATTGAATGGGACCTGGAAGGTTTTTATTTAGAGGAGGGAACGATTAAGGAATCTTTTCAGAGTATAGCCCAGCGGTTTTCGATGGATTGGGATATTTATTTCTCCAATCAAATAGTTCGAGCAGCCATTTTTGTCTCCAAGCATTTACATTGTTTGTATGATCTTTTATATAGACATCGATCCGGGCGGTTACCCTGTGAAATTCCTGTGGTGATCAGTAATCATCCCGACGCACATGAGATCTTAAAGGTTTTTGGTATTGAATTTGTGGAATTGTCCATTTCCCCTGAAAACAAAGTGGATCGGGAAAAAAGACAGCTTACCATCCTTAAAAAGAAAAAGATTGATCTCATCATCCTTGCCCGTTACCATCAAATCCTCACGGCCGATTTTGTTGGCCATTATCCCAATAGAATGATTAACATTCATCATTCATTTTTGCCTGCCTTTCCCGGGAAAAACCCATATGCGAAAGCTTATCAAGGGGGTGTTAAAATTATCGGAGCCACCAGCCACTATGTTACCGAAGGACTGGATGAAGGGCCCATCATTGAGCAGGATACCGTTCGAGTAAGCCACCGGGATACATTAGAAGATCTTAAACGGAAAGGAGAAGATTTAGAAAGGGTGGTTTTAAATAGGGCAGTATGCTGGCATCTGGAGAGAAAAATATTGTGTTACAACAATAAAACCGTTGTTTTCGATTAATAAGAAATCCCCTTTTCATAATTTCTAGAGGTATTCGATCAATCCCAAATTTTTTAGAAAAGCATTCCCTTTTCCTCCCAAAATTCCATTGAGTTAGTTTCCAATCTCCAAAATGTCAATTTTGGTCAAGTTTTTCCCTAAATCAAATGCATTTTGTAAAATACCTCACAAAGGTGTTGACTCGAGCCTAAGAAAAATTGTATTTGTTTCTATACATAATTGTTGGGTTTTATTAAGCTAAGGCACCTTCCATCAGGGCAAACCATTGGAAACAATGGGGCGCAAAGTTACGGGGCTTATTAAGTTCAGCAATCAGCCGTCAGTTATCAGTGATCAGTTAAATCTAAGGTTTAAGGCTGAAAACTAATAGCGGAAAACTCTCGGGCTAACAAAAAGCTTGCCGGGCCACCGAGGTGACGATGAACTATAGTCATTTCGGCTGCCCGGTTTTTAGGTTTATGGAGGAAAATTCTCCCCAGATAGGCTCCGTTTTAAACCGAGTCAATTATATGGATAACATTTGATGAATTTTTGGGTTTCAGAGTTTTATGGATTTTGAATAGGTTGGGATTTTTTTCCCCTTTTTTAGGAGCTTTTTCATAAAAAAGTTTTTAAAGATTTCCTTTCCTTTTGGAAATTTTTTGAGGTGAGGAGGACATCATACAATCCCGTTCAAAAATGTGGCGCCTTAAATGCCGTTTTGTCATTTTGGTCTCTGTCTTTCAATTGTTAATTTGTTCCTTAGGTTTTCCAGAAGAACCTCAACCTGAGATGTCGATCGACAATGAAGAGAAAGATAGGTTGTTAGCAGAGCTTGAACATACTGCTTTATATAATGACCTTGCTTTATTGGGTTCGGAAGATCTTGTCTTCTCTGCCTCTAAACGGGTGGAGGCCACACGAGCTGTTCCGAATGCAATGACGGTCATTTCCTCTGGACAGGTGCGTGCCCTCACAGGGAGGTATATTCCTCAGATCCTAAGGCTTTTTCCCGGATTAGATGTTGTTCAAGTGACCCGGACTGAATTTGCAGTCAGTTTGAGAGGTTTTGCAAATAAAAGTAATTTTGGCACGAGAGACATATTAGTCCTCGTAGATGGTCGGACGGTATATGACGAATTTTCCGGAAATGTAGTTTGGGAATCACTCGACATCTTTCCAGAAGATGTGGGAAAAATTGAGGTCATTCGTGGGGCCGGTTCCGCCATACATGGCCCCAATGCTTCCCGTGGGGTTATCAATATTATTACAAGACCCCCCGAAGCCCATTCTGCCTTTGAGTCCAACACCTCTTTTCTTAAAGATGGTTTTAGGCAGCGGGTGGGTGCAAGCCTTCCCATGGGGTCCTATCATTTGAAAATAACGGGAGGAACCGATCAAGCGGATGTCTACAATAGATTCGATGGTTTTTCTCTTCCCGATGACGAGGGTTCCGATACCTGGCGAGTGAATACCGTATTAACGAAGCGATTATCCCGCGGGGCCCAATTGCGATTGAGTGGTGGATCAAACACCGGTAACATTCTTTTGCATCGGGATCCCCAGACCCTAGCGCACACGGATCAATCAACAGATCATTTGCAATTGGAATATGAACACCCGAGTTTATCGGTGCGATCCTTTTGGAATTTCAGGGAGGTGAAATTTTTTGATTCCCTAACAGGCAGTCAAGGAGCCACGAGGAATCAACATCTGTATGATCTTGAATTTGTTCACCGGATTTTGAGATTCGGGCGGAATGAACTTTCCTGGGGAGGAGAAGCCCGCTACATTATGGTAAAAGCCGATAGTGTCAGTTCAGATGTGGAACAATTCAATGGCGCTTTATTTTTTGACGAACAGTACTACCTAACCCAACGTTTTTTAATCCGACTCGCGGGAAGAATGGATTTTCATGAAGAAGTGGGGCTGAGATTTTCTCCCAGGGGGGGGTTGGTATACAAAATAAATTCTGAACACACCGTGAAAGCCTCCGTGAACATGGGGTATCGAAATCCGACCCTCGCCAATAACTTCTTTGATTTTTCAGTGGGGAGCTTCATTACGCTTAAGGGGAACCCTGATTTGAACCCGGAACGAGCTATTTGGTATGAAACCGGGTATCTGGGAACCTTCTTACCCGACCTCACCGTGGGGTTGGATCTATTTTATGTCATCATGGACGATCTCATCATTTCAACGTTTACCCCTCCTTCAACCGTGACTTTTGTAAATGAGAGTAACAATATTAGAGGGGGAGGAGGTGAATTGTGGGCGCAGTATGAACTTTCGCCTTTTCTTAGGCTCATTGCCAATTACGGATATGCTGCTTATCAAGAAGATTCAAATAATGTGAGGGGAGCCGCTCCTCATAAAATCAATTTGGGCCTTCTTTTTGATGAATGGAAACGGTTTACAGGAGCGTTTACTTTTCATTACGTTCACCGGACCACCTGGCCTTTTGAAACAGGTGACTTCCCCGGAACGGTGACGGAAGCAGATCCTTATTATACACTCAATGCCTTGATCGGTTATCGAGTGATGAAAAACGTTGAAGCGCGTTTGGAAGCCTATAACATTACCGACAATGAACATCGGGAATTACCTGAGATCGGGGAGGAGATTCCTGTTGAAATCGTTTTTATATTAAACTTTTGGTTGTAGGGGAAGATGAATTCTCATTTTTACGATTCTTTAGACCACAAACAAAAGGGCAACGGTCTCCTTTATGGAAATTCGTCAAAAAAGCTTTCCTTTGTTTTATTCTTTTCTTTTTTTTCTCTCTTTGTTTTTCCTCTGAATGTTTCCCCGGTTACCCGGCCGATAGTGATTCTGAAGAGTTCGGATATTGACGCCTATCAAAAAGCAACACGCGGGGTTATGGATGCTTTAAAGAACCATCCGGCGTTGGTTTATAACTTAAATGGAGATTTAAATCGGATTCCCCATGTCATGGAAAAAATTGATGTTGTTCCTCCCAAGGCTATCATTGCCATAGGAAGCCTATCGGTTCTTGCCCTAAAAACCGTGGCAATAGATGCCCCTGTCGTTTTTTGCATGGTGGTCAATCCCACAGAGGCTCTTCAAAACCCAAAGTCTTATGCCATTTCAATGCATCTTCCCGTCGATGAGGCTTACCATAGAATAAAACAGGTTTTTCCGGATGGGAGAATCGGCATTCCCTATAACCCCGATCGGACAGGCGATTTAATCCAAAACGCTCTTTCTTATTTTAAAGACACTTCCATTGAACTTCTCCCGTTCGTTGTTCGTTCCCCTTCGGATCTCGGCCCCAATGTAACGCGCCTCCGTTCAAAAATGGATGCGCTATGGCTTTTCCCTGATTCGAGTTTCCTGGATGGGGTAACCGTCAAGTTTCTGTTGAAATATTCTTTTTCTGAAAACCTTCCCTTGATCGCTTATTCGGAAGGGTTTTCAAAAAGCGGAGCGCTGCTTTCCCTTGTGGGGAACTATGAGGAGATGGGTCGGAAAGCCGCTCACGTTGCATTAAGGGTGGTTGCGGGTGACTACCTGCCAAAGGTTCAGCACTCCACAAAACTGCAAACCTATATAAACCTTCAGGTGGCCAAAAGAATGGATATTCTGGTTAAGAATTCCCTGATTGCGTTGGCCGATCAGGTATACCCATAGGGGAGCCATGTTCTCAAAGTTAGGTATTCGTCAACGGTTATTGATTTTTGGCGGCGTTTGGTTGACTGTTTGTACCATTTTATTGACCTTTTATCTTGTTTCCCAGGCGAAGCTGGCCCTTTTTGAAAACACCATTCAAAGAGGGCAAATGGAAGCAGAGAGGTTATCCGAAGAAGCGGGTCTTCACCTTCACGCAGGCAATCGTCAGGCAGTTGAGAAATTACTCGAAGAAACAACCCGGCGGGGAGAAATTCTTCATGCAACCATCGAGTTCGATCAAACTGTTTTTGGGAAGGATACTCCCATCCAGGAACCTCTTATTTCTCCAAAGGGAATGTTAATGGGGCAGGCTCGTTATGTTAGGATCAATGGAATTAGGGCTCTTTCTTCGGAGGCAAAAATCGGGTCCCCTGTTCAGACCAATGTTTTGTCCGATGACCTTCTCCAATCGAAAAAGGGAATTGGTCCTCACAAAAAAAATAAGGTAAGGATATTTTTATCGGTGGAACCCATATTTGAACGAATGGAGGTTTTAGTCAGCAACGTAGCGATTTTCTTCGGAATTATTTTGGCCTTTGGTTTGGTTTTAGGTTGGGCTGTTTCATCTCCCATGATGTCCCCCTTACGCCGTCTGGCCGAGCAGGCAAAGGATTGTTCAGGATCGGAGGGCGACCCTCCCGAATTTAACCGTGTTCGACAGAACGATGAAATCGGATTGATATGGGATTCTCTCAGCAAAATGAAGAGTTCCTTGGATTGTAAAACTGCAGAGATTGCTCAATTAAAGTTAGGATTGGAAGATAGAGTCCTAAAACGAACAGCCGTTCTTGAAGAGATTAACGATCGGTTAAGCGAAATTTTACGATTAAAAAACGATCTGATCCTTCAGCTCTCCCATGAGGTCAAAACCCCTCTGACGGCCTTATCGGGATTGGTATCCAATCTTCGAGATGGGCTTGTTGGACCCCTTTCCATTCGGCAAAAGGACTATCTGGAACGCATGGATGTTCTCTCCAAGCACCTTAATAAATTATTGTCTGCCTTGCTTCATTTTGCGATTTCAGAGACGGCTAAATTGCCCCTTGACTGTTGTGCATTTTCCATCGAGGATTTAACCAAAAAAGTTTTGTTTGCCATTGAGCCGATTCAAAGGGAAAAAGGGGTTAGCTGTGTCATAGGGGATGATTTAAAGTCCGCATTTGTTTTTGCGGATCAGGAGCGGGTAGAGCAAATTCTTCTCAACCTTATCCACAACGCGATTAAGGCGAGCCCGAAGGGCTCCCGGATCAACATCAACGCCAAGGAAAGAAAAGGCGATCTAGTGGTGAGCATAGAGGATGCGGGAATCGGAATGTCCCCCAATAAATGGGAAAATGTTTTTAAGGAACCTTCCTGTACGAACGGGAAAAACGGAAATGGGGTTGGCCTTTATATCTGTAGTTATTTGGTTGAGTTGCATGGGGGAAATATTTGGTTTCGAACGGAAGAGGGAAAGGGTTCTACTTTTTATTTCACCCTTCCCAAGGGGTTGTCTTTGGTAGGAGCAGAGAATAAGGGATAAGGAGTCTACATGTCGGGGCGAATTCTAATTGTGGATGATGATCCGGATATACGGCTGACCCTTCGAGACCGGTTGGTTGGGCAGGGGTATCGTGTTTTTGAGGCCAACTCTTGTGCCGAAATGCGGGAGTTGTTTAACCATCACGAGTTTGATTTGGTTTTGTTAGATCTTCAATTGCCGGATGGTGACGGATTAAAAATGTTGGATGAAATGACCCATTTACGAGAATCAACGGAAATCATCATGATTTCAGCTTTCGGAACGATTCCAAAAGCGGTGGAAGCCATGCGGAAAGGAATAACGGATTTTGTTGCAAAGCCCTTTGACTTTTTGGACATTGAAACAAGAATTAAAAAATCGTTAGACTTCAGGCGTTTAAAGCGCGAGGCGGAAGGGTTTCAAACCGAGCGTTTGAGACGTCCGAAATTGGTTCCAGGAAAAAGTAAGGCAATGAAAGAGTGTCTGGATGTGTGTCAACGGATTGCCCCTACAGACACCACCGTTCTACTTCTGGGAGAAACGGGAACCGGGAAAGAGGTCCTTGCCCACCATATTCATGGAAACAGTTCAAGGGCCAACAAACCTTTTGTGGTTATTAGTTGCACCAATTTTTCGGAAAATCTGGTTGAAGATGAACTCTTTGGCCATGAGCAAGGGGCTTTCACCGGAGCCAATAAATTCAGACAAGGGAAGGTTGAGTTAGCCGATGAAGGAACCCTCTTTTTTGATGAAATTGGTGAGTTGCCCAGAGAGCTTCAGTGTAAACTCTTGCGTTTTTTGGAACACAAGACCTATACAAGGGTAGGGGGTAATAAAGAACGTGAGACAGATGTTCGACTTATTGCCGCTTCCAATCGGGATTTGGCCACAGAAGTTCGGAAGGGGAATTTTAGGGAAGATCTTTTTTACCGGTTGAATGTTTATCCCATCCTCCTTCCTCCCCTCAGAGATCGAATAGAGGATATCCCTGATTTAGCCAATCATTTTCTCAAAGAGGTATCCACCAAACAATGTCGTAACGCTTCAAATATAGACGAGAAAGCGTTGGGAGTTTTAAAAAGCTATCATTGGCCGGGCAATATAAGGGAATTGAGGAATGTTATAGAGAGGGCAACCGTTCTTGCAAACAACGGTACGATCCAACCCCAGCATTTGTTTCCTCTGGAAACATCCGGGAAATCCAATGTTTCAAAAAGTTGTGGGAGTTTAAAGGAAAAGGTAGAACAGTTTGAAAAATCACTTATATTCTCAGCCCTCGAAGAAACCAATTGGAATAAAGCAGAAGCGGCGAGGCGGTTAGAAATTAATCGTACGCATTTTTTCCGGTTATTAGACCGGTACAATATCCAATCTAAAAATTCAAAACAAACCTTCCATTAAAGAATTTCCACCAATAAGGGAAGTCCACTATTAGATGCCGTCGCATTTGTGGCTATTAACCCGTCGCAATAAGAAACCTTTTAACCTGTCCGATCGAGAATTAACCCGAAGCCTTACCGGGGAATTTAAATAATCTTTTTTCCCCTATCCCACTGATAAATCAATTGAATACAGTCCATTCTCTCTTCCAAAGACATTTGTAATAGGGTGTCGAAAATTTCGTGGCATATCTGTTGCTTGTAATGGTTTTTAGATAAGTTTTATTAAATTAATTTATGTTTCCCAGATCGATCAACGACCTGATTCGAATGGTGGCCTTGAGTTTTGAAAAGGCGTGATGAAAAAGGATCGTAAACCAAAATTCAGAATCGACTTGCTGAATGAATTTCAACGGCCTGGGGATGGGAGTAAAAGGGTACTTCACGGATATGCTTTGAATTTAAAAGGGACCCGGATTGCAAACGCAAAGGTGGAGGCGCTTCAACTGGGAATGAATAAAGTGCAGGTTTATACCGACAGCAGCGGTTACTTTGTTTTTTTCGATTTACCGAGGGGCGCTTATGAGGTGACTGGGTCAGCGGAAGGTTATTCTCCCCAAACCCAAAAGGCCAAAATTCTGGAAAATGAAAATGCGGCGCTTATTTTTGAACTTCCCGGAAAGGGATTACACTGAAAACAATCCGGTTTCAAAAATGTTATAGGATCGATGTGGAAGATATCAATTGGAGAGGTGAAAAATGAGTGGAATTATTTTTGATATTGATGAAACCGAAATGACAAGTCTAAAAGTCCAGCGGGTTCTCATTTATATTAATTCACATTTTTACAAACCATTAAACCTGGGATTTTGCGCTTCTCTTGTTGATCTTCACCCTGATTACTTCAGCAGAAAGTTTAAAAGGGAGGTTGGAGTTCCATTTCGGGAGTATATCCTAAAAAATCGGATCAGAAGAGCCGCTTCCCTTTTATTGAGGTCTTACAAACCGATCAAGGAAATTGGTGTTGAAATGGGGTTTAGCAGTCAAGCATTGTTTTCGAGGAATTTTAAACGGATGGTAGGTTGTTCTCCAAGAAAATTTAGAACCATACAACAAAAAAATAGAAGTTTTTTTGGAAATGGAAAATTAGCAGGATGTAGAAATACTCCGAATCCGTCATTCCCGAATGGTTTTATCGGGCCCGCCTGCCGGCAGGCAGGAATCCAGGCTCTTTAAAATCAACAACTTTTGGATTCCCGCTCCCCGATAAAGGCATTCGAGGACAGGTTTCGCGGGAATGACGACCTAATGCACAAATACATCCTTTTTCAACACCCTGTTAGACATTAAAAATGGATTGGGTTTTTTAAAAGAAGGGCGGATGCATTCTTTGTCTCTAGCGAAGGAAAATTAGAAAAAATATTCATTAGAGATATTCAAGAAAACCTAAAGGGAATGAAACTTCCATTGAAGGTTTGAAGTCGGTGGTTCCATGCCTGGTGGGTTTTTAAAGCAGAGGGGGGATGGAATGCGACTCAGAGGTGTTGGTTAAAATGAGCAGAAAAAAAACAGATATTAAAGGGACCGGTTCAGATAAAACAAGAAAAATAACACCCAAAGTTCAGCAAATTCTTGTCTATATAGAATCCCACTTTTATCTTCCATTAACCTTAGGATATTGTGCTTCTCTGGTCGATCTCCATCCCCATTATTTTAGCCGGAAATTTAAAAGCGATGTAGGAATACCCCTTCGGGAGTATATTTTAAAAACTCGATTAAAAAGGGCGTCCATACTTTTAATGGAATCTCACAATCAGGTAAAAGAAATCGGGGCGGGGGTAGGGTTTAAAAGTCAGGAGAATTTCTCCAGGAATTTTAAGCGAATGTTTGGGTGCTCCCCGAGAGAATATCGAAAAAACCAGCTTGAGAAGGGAAAATGCCTCTCATCCATATGAAAAAAACGAGAACCAAAATGGAATCAATCTGAAAAAAGAACAGGGCTCCATGTCTTTTTATTCATTGAGGTAGTCCAATCATAGGTAATGGGTAATGAGGAATGGGTGAGGGGTAAGGGGCGAGGAATAATGAGTGAAAAGCAAAGGGTGAGGAGTGCAGGGGAAAACCAATAAACCAGATGAACTAAAAGAATCAAAAAAACCAAACAAACCAGACTTCGGCGTGAGACCTCGGCGTGAGCTCGGTCGAACGCTAAACTAGAAAAACCAGATAAACGAAATAGACCAGATTAACTCATTATTTGTCATAAAACATCATGAAATCACAATTTTAGACAGATCAATTTGCTTGGTTTTCAAAATCGGGAGTTGAATAATTTAAGGAACTTGAAGGGGAATTAAACCAGGAAAACTGGGAAAAAACAGAGGTGACAGTAAAATTTATTCTTCATCTTAATTATTTGGACTGAAAAATTGGATTTATTAGGAGGATTCAAATGAAAAATTTTCATGAAATTCTTAAGATTTCGGCATTAGCAATTGGAATTGGTTTAACGGTTGGACTTCCAATCCAAGGGTACTCTTATTCTAAGGGAGGCTTTTCCTTAAAGGACACCAGTAAAAAAATTGGAAAAACACCGAATGTTTATTCAGGGGAAAAAGTTTATTCGAATTATTCGAAAACAGATTCAATGCCGTACGGATTGCAACAGGTTTTAATTTCGCGGTTGCTACAAATTGAACAGGAAGAGAATAGTGAAAAGCCATACCGAGCTTCTAATCCTAAACAGGGACTGGCAATCAATTTTGGGAGGAATGGGATTGAGGTGAAGCCGTCCAAGGACGGTAATTGGGAGTGGGGTATTCAGCTAAAGGGATATGGGTATGAAGAAGATATTCAACCAGTGAAACCTGCGGTGTTTAAATCGGATAAAAACCGTATAACCTTTGACCGAGGTGGCCTCAGGGAGTGGTACATTAACGGCTCCCTGGGACTTGAACAGGGGTTTACCCTCGATGAGCCCCCCATTCGAAAAAGCAATATGGGTTCCAATACCCTGGTGGTGACTTTGTCCTTATCCGGGGACTTAATACCGATATGGCGGGAGGAGGGCAAATCAATTACGTTTGGCAATCAAGAAGGGAACCCCGTTCTTCGGTATGAAAAATTATATGCTCTTGATTCCGCCGGGCAAAAGCTTCCGGCGGAGCTTGCCTTGTCAAAGGATGAGCTAAGGATCAAAGTTGACGATACAAATGCGGTTTATCCTATTACCATTGATCCACTTGTTTTTTCCGAAAATAAGGTCACGGGCTCAAATATCGGGGGAGGGGACCTTTTTGGTTTTTCTGTATCTATTAGCGATGATACTGCTGTGATCGGTCCTGGGTCGCTTTCTGAGACAGTTTATGTATTTGTACGTTCTGGAACTACATGGTTGGAACAGGCTACGCTCACAGCCTCGGATGGACAATTGGGAGACAATTTCGGCCATTCGGTTTCCATTAACGGTGATACCGTTGTTGTTGGGGCTTTCGATGATGATGATGCTGGAACGAGTTCTGGATCAGCCTATGTTTTTACTCGATCGGGAACCACTTGGAGCGAGCAAGCTAAACTAACGGCTTCCGATGCGGCACCACTTTCAGGTTTTGGATTTTCGGTTTCCGTCGAGGGCAATACCGCAGTGATTGGTGCATGGGGGGATGCGGATGCAGGGGGAGATTCCGGAGCCGCTTATGTTTTTGTGCGAACGGGAACTACATGGAGTGAGCAAGCCAAACTCACCGCATCAGATGCAGCCGGGGGCGCTCGATTTGGACACTCAGTCTCTATCAGTGGAGATTCGGCAGTAGTTGGGGCTGTATTTTCCGATTCGAGTTCTGGATCTGCTTATGTGTTTGTACGCTCGGGAACTACATGGAGTGAGCAAGCCAAACTCACCGCATCGGATGCCGGTACCACAGATCAATTTGGAATTTCTGTTTCAATCAACGGGGAATCGGTGGTAATTGGGGCAGACCAGGTCGACGATGTGGGTTCCAATTCCGGGGCTGCCTATGTATTTGTCCGTTCCGGAACTTCGTGGAGTGAACAAGCCAAACTCACTGCATCGGATGCCGCTGGCGGTGATCGATTTGGCTATTCCGTTTCCATATCAGGAGATACTGTTGTTGTTGGGGCAATTCAGGACGATGATGGAGGCACAGAATCTGGATCCGCCTACGTTTTTGTGCGTTCGGGCACAGTCTGGGATGAGGACACAAAACTTACCGCCTCAGACGCATCGCCAAGCGATATTTTTGGTACTTCGGTTTCCATAGATGGAGATATCATTATAATTGGGTCTCCTCTGGATGATGATTTTGGAACGGATTCGGGATCGGCCTATATATATGTACTTCAAACAGTGGGGGTGGATTTATCTATTGCCAAAACTGACTCTTCTGACCCTGTCCTTTTGGGTACAAATCTAACCTATACATTAATTGTAACCAATAACGGTCCTGAAAATGCGACTGGAGTTACAGTCACCGATTCTCTTCCCCTAGGGGTTGGATTCGTATCCTCAATTCCAAGCCAAGGTAATTGCAATGGGACAACTACGATTACCTGCAACTTGGGTAGCCTTTCCAGTAGCACGGCAGCTACGGTAACTATTACCGTATTACCTACCGCAACTGGGAGCTTAATCAATACCGCTTCACTAATAGGGAATGAAAGCGATCCTGTTCCTGGAAACAATAGTTCAACGGAAATAACGATAGTGAGTGAAGAATCTACCGATCTTTCCATCATAAAAACCGGGTCACCCGATCCAGTAAGTCTTGGATCCAGTCTAATTTATTCAATAGTGGTTACTAACAATGGGCCGGATTCCGCAACTGGAGTTACTGTTATGGATACCCTCCTGGGAGGAGTAACCTTTATTTCAGCAACTCCAACACAGGGGAGTTGTTCTGAAACTTATGGTACTGTGACATGTAATCTTGGAGGACTTGCCAATGGGGAAAGTGCCACGGTAACAATTGTTGTTAACCCAACTGTAACAGGAATTCTTAGTAATAATGCAAGCGTAACAGGGGGTGAGAGTGATCCTGATGGAAGCAATAACAGTTCGACAATTTTAATAACAGTGCTTTCTTCATCACCTCTGGTTACAGAGGAATGGGTGAACTTGTATAACGGTCCGGGGAATGGTGATGATCGAGCCAGTGCGGTTGCGGTCGACGGCTCTGGTAATGTCTATGTAACAGGGGAGAGCGTTGGTTCAAGTGGGTACGCTGATTATGCAACCATAAAATATGATGCGAGTGGAAACCAGCTTTGGGTGGCAAGGTTTAATGGGCCTGCGAATTATTTTGATAGGCCTTCTGATCTTACTTTGGATTCCTTAGGTAACGTTTATGTTACAGGGACTAGTTTTGGGGACTATGCAACGATCAAGTACAATTCAAATGGGATTCAACAATGGGTAGCCTTTTATAATTCAGGATTTGGGGGTGGAAGTGCTGCTTCCCTTGAAGTGGATGGTTCTGGCAACGTCTATGTAACAGGAAACAGCGTTGGGTCAGGAAGTAATAGCGATTATACAACAATCAAGTACGATTCAAATGGGAATGAACTCTGGGTGGCCCGGTACACCGGCTCCGGAAGTTTCGCGGATCGCCCTAGTGCCCTTGCAATAGACTCCTCTGGTTACATTTATGTGACGGGGATAACCTCCCAGGGAGCTTTTGATCCTACGGGAAATTATGCAACGGTCAAATATGATTCCAATGGGAATGAACTTTGGGTAGTTGTCTACGACGGCCCCGCAAATGCAGGGGATGGGGCCACAGAAATTTCTGTCGATTCCTCTGGGAATATATATGTAACAGGATATAGTACTGGGTTGGGAAGTAGTTACGACTATGCCACTATTAAATACGATTCAAATGGGAATCAGCTCTGGGTAGCCAGATACAATGGGTCTGGAAACTATATAGATTCCCCTCATGCATTGGAAGTGGATAATTTTGGCAATGTCTATGTAACCGGTGAGAGCCGGGTTGGAGGGTTGGGTACAACTACTGACTTTGCCACGATCAAGTATGACTCAAATGGGAATCAACTCTGGGAAGCGCGATATAATGGTCCCAATAGCTCATGGGATATCCCAGCAGACCTGGCCTTAGACAACTCCGGCAACGTTTATGTAACGGGACAGGCGGCCACTGGATCAGGTTATTTTGAGGATACTGCCACTGTCAAGTATGGGCCGAATGGAAACCAGGTCTGGGTAGTTCTTTATAATGGGCCCCCAGGAGATCAAATTGATAGGCCCGCGGCTCTTTTCGTAGATGATTCCAATAATGTCTATGTTACTGGTTTAAGCCAAATGTCACCAGCTACTACCCCACCCTGGCCTATGGATTTTTTTACGGTCAAATACAGTAAACAGTTACCTTCTACCGATCTTTCTGTAACCAAAGCCGATTCCCCGGATCCCGTCCTCGTTGGGCAAAATCTTACATATACAGTAACACTAACAAACAATGGACCTGATGATGCCCCAGGGGTAATCCTTTCTGATTTGCTTTCGGGAGGAGTTTTATTTGATTCATGGACAGCCAGCCAGGGAAGCTGCTCAGAATTAGGTGGTACTGTGACTTGTAATTTGGGGACCCTCCTAAATGGGGCAATTGCTACCGTAACGATTGTGGTGACTCCGACGGCACCTGGAACAATTAGTAACACTGCAAGCGTAGCAAGTAGCGGAACCGATCCATTTTTACCTAACAACAGTTGGGTAGAATTAACCGCGGTTAATCCCCCCTTGGCCGATCTAATTATATCCAAAACAGATTCCCCTGATCCCGTTTTGGCTGGGCAAAATTTAACATATACCATTTCTGTCACCAATAATGGTCCTTCAACGGCCACACTGGTAACCGTTACTGATACCCTCCCTGGAGGGGTAACCTATGTTTCTACTAGCCCCAGTCAAGGTAACTGCAGTGGTACCAGTACGGTAACCTGTGACATTGGAAGTCTTGCCAACGGTGCCAATGCAACCATCACCATTGTTGTTGTTCCTACAACGACCGGTATTCTTAGCAACACAGCAAGTGTTTCGGGTAATGAGGCCGATCCCGTTTCTGGAAACAATTCCGCAACAGAGCAAACCACAGTTAATCCTGCCTCTACGGATCTATCAATCACAAAATCAGATTCCCCTGACCCCGTTTTGGTTGGACAAAATTTAACCTACACAATTTCTGTTACCAATAATGGGCCTTCAACGGCAACTCAGGTAACGGTAACCGATACGCTTCCCCCTGGTGCTATTTTTATTAGTGCCAGTGGGAGTGGATGGATTTGTGGCCAAGTGGGGGGAGTGGTAACCTGCACTCGGGCTACCTTAGCGGTGAGTACAGCCCCTGTGATTACCATAACAGTGACTCCAACTTCTACAGGGACCATCAGTAACACAGCCTGTGTGTCAGGTAATGAGCCCGATCCAAATCCTGGAAATGATTGTTCGACTGCCAACACAACAGTCAATTCAAATCCAAACTCGGCTGATCTTTCGATAACCAAAACGGATGTCCCTGATCCTGTGGAACGGCGAGCGGATTTGACCTATACGATGGTTGTAACCAACAACGGTTCATTAAATGCAA
>Ga0256865_1000114_pt1:25000-29158 | contig 29158 bp, 23 predicted proteins | sample RVTome_14_FD_187337 | JGI IMG/M metagenome (GOLD analysis project Ga0256865, IMG submission 187337) | Soil microbial communities from uranium-contaminated site in the Upper Colorado River Basin, Wyoming, United States - RVT145D125 HiSeq ... | reverse complement strand
ATGCCAATACGACTTGGTTATTAGTCTAAAGGGGAACAAGATATGCCTATGTACTTTTATACTTTCTAAAAAGAACTAGTGATCGAGTCTTCAAAAGAAAGGATGTCGCAGATCCGCTGTCCTCCCCCTTCTCTGGTTCCTAGCCCAATCAAGCGTAGCGATCACTGAACGATTAATTCCTATTCTTATTATACAATATTCTTGGATGGCGGGAACAATGAAGCGGATTCTTCATCTGCACCGGAGAACAGGCATCTCAGAAGGAAAGTTTTTTGCTCTTGTCTGATGAATGACAAGCGCTATAAGGTCATTATGTCATTATAAAGTTTATCTAATAGGACAGACAGGGTAGAAGGTTCTGTTCTTATTGAATCAGATCTGGCATTAATTAGTTGGAAAAGAGGATACCAGATATTTCGACTATAGGAAAGATAGCACCGGATGATTGAACACTATCCCAATTTCTAGCAAGAGTACCAGCGCTTACTAATTCAATTGCAAGTGGTGGTTGACTCTTGATTCAATTCATCTGCACTGCTACCCCATTGCCCTAAGAGCAAAGATAGACGGTGAACCAAGCCAGGATAAGAAAGAACTTCCTTATATATATATAGGGTTCCTCTCGATCTTCTATCAATGATCAGTAGAATTCACACTACGCCAATATCAATGCAACCTTCCTTCACCACCAGCAGCGGTTAGGCTTACAGCGCTTACGAGAGCAGCCTATGATGATTCCCTTTCTTCTTTATCTCCTCTACCCGGCGAACCACGAAACCTTGACTTCTCTTCTCGTCCCCTATCTTCTTATCTGATTTACTGTCCGTCCCCTTACCTCTCGCAAGAGGCTTGGAAGCTCTCTTTTGTCGAAGATGCGCTACCTGTCGAACGACCATAGGAGAGAGACTACCGTTGACCGTTAGGGAGACTACCGTCGACCTTTAGGGAGACTACCGCCCCTTAGGGGGCTTGTTGCTAGAAAGTTCAGAAGTAGCTGCTCTCCTAGCTGCACGTTCATCTTCCTCTCTTTCCCTTGCTTTGCTCCCGTTTACCACAATGGCTGTCTCGCTGTCAACTGGAGCTCGGATCCGACTCAAAGTGGGTTCGTGTGTATGCGCCCTGCCCAGAGCTAGCCTGAAAGAAAGTGAAATCAAAATGATTGACACTTGAAAGTAAGGTGAAGACTCTTTCCCCTAATTCATCCATGAATATACTTTTTTTCGCTAAGAAAGCCTCTACTGGGCGGGCTACTCCGTTTCTGGGTTCTTTCATAACATAAAGTCATCTAAACAACAGCTTTTAGCTTGCTTCTTGATTGTGGCGACCCCCTTCTTCTGTTCTTGACTCGTACCTGAAGCTAAGCCGGGCTCAAGGAGGCTTCAAAGCCAGATCTTCGTCTTTTCATATAGAAAGGGGACCTCTCCTTCTCAGGTTCTCCCATTTTTTGCTTGAATCCGGCCGTCAACTTCTTCAACTGCTGACCTATATGGTGTGCTTTTCGTTCCTTTTGCTTCGAGCGCCCTTTCCCCTTCTCCGCACTCAAGTTGCTGTCTTTCCTATGGACCCTTTCCGTGCCTCTGAGGAAAGATTCTCGCTACTCAAGAAATTTAGTAAGTGAAGTTCTCCTATCAGCTTCAAAAGGGCTTTCTCAGGTCGACCTTTCTTTAGGTTAAGTGGCGTGTAGCTAATCTCGCTAATATCTCAGATCGGGGGACAACTCTGTCTCCGCTTCTGCTCGTGCACTCGTTAAAGCAAACTCATGGCCTAGTTGGTGAATGAGCCTACAAGTGGTAACCGCTCTGTATCCGTCATCTCTTTTGAAGAAACTGCTGAGCTAGACGCGGCGCTTTCAAAATCCCGTGACTCTCAGTCATCTATCTTCTTTTCACCTGAAAATGTTGGATTGGGGGAAGGCTTTCCTTCTTTGTTGACTTCAACTGATACCGGCCGATAGCCCAATCTCTTAGTCTCGGAACTAATTGTCTATCTAGTAGCCACTCCTTGCTTTGATGAGTTAAGTGAAATGAAAGTAGATTTTGATCCTATATCGCAGCATCATGACTCGTCAATGAAGCCGACATGGGGCTAGAGTCATCACATCAAGTATTGGGCACGTGGGTGAGTGAACTCTAGTTGTGCTTGAGTTGCGATCCGCTCCGGTCGAGTCGAACCTTGCTAATTAGCTTCTGGAGACCGGGTTCTCACTACCAGTCCAAGTGGGAATTCTTCTAAGAAAGCCCCTTCTTCTAGTCTTTATCTTGAATCTTTCTTATTGTCTTTCCCTTTCATCTTGATATCAACTCTGACATTAACAAAGCATCGGGGAAGCTTTCAATATTATGATGAAAGATACTACCGGAGAAGGTCCCACTCTGCTTGCGTCCGCTAGCTGACGACGTGTGTAACGCATGCTCCTGTTCCGCGGTTGGTGTTATATATAGAAGTTCTTGTTTGAGAGTATCGGGTCTTCAATTAGGGCTGATCTCCTCAACGCATCCGCTGTTCAATCATCTGCTGCTGATGGTCTTGTTGTCGCAGACGGTCTTCTGTTGGCAATTGAATCAACTCTTACTGCTCGAGTAGACGGTCTTCTTGGTGAGTGAATCATCTTCATCCTATAATAAATAAGGACATTTACACCACCTATTACAGGTCAGGTCCTAAAGCTATAGTGTAATTCCCTGTGACTATTGACAGGAGATCCTTCTATGCTTTCACCGATAATCACATCCAACTACATCCAGGAATCGCATCTGCCAGATGTGGTTTCTGGACCAGGTGTGTAACCTCGATAGCATGTGCCCTAGCCACCCAAGCCTATTAGTCGCTTAGATAAAGAAGGAAGCCCTTCGGGAGCTATTCTTTCCCTGGTATTGGCAGGACTTACTAGCCCCTAGCTGTTTCAATGGTAGGAGCAGGGGATTGAAGAGGGACATCCGTGCTAAGAAGAAGGGACTGCAGCCCAAAGGTGTAGCATCAGTTCCAGACAACCGCTCAAGTTCAAGTAAAGGCTTCTGTCCTAGGAAGAAAGGCTCGAAAGCCTAAAGCTATGATTTATACTTGCTCTCTCCATGAAGTGGATGTGGAAAAGCGGGCGCTAATGCAAGGAAAGGAGGTGTTGTTCGTCCACTTCTGCTCCAGCTGAGAAATTACATTGTAGTCAGAGGAAAGTCAAACGTAAACTAGAACAGGAGAAGATACTTTAGGTTTAGTCCTATTGCCAGGAAGTTGAGGGGAGTTCACTCACACCCGGGGCAGCTTCATTCTCCTAAGCCTCTGAATAGACACCTTGCTGAAGCCCTAGGAGGGGAAGGAGTTAGTCTTCTAGTTTATCCCAGACTTATTGGAAATGGAAAGCCAGGGGAATGCTACCAACTCCCTTTACTCCCGCGTTGGAAAGCATATGAACTTGACTGAACTGAATGACCAGCCCCGGGCCGGGGTAAAAGAAGAAGGGATAAGATAAGACAGTAGCACCCACCACTCTGTCAGTAGAAGGTTATCCAGTCGATCTTCGTAAGTAAGTAAGTAACACTTTCATCGATGATTCCTCTCCCGGAAAAAGTGGTCTGTCAACTGAACTTGCCTTGTTGTGATAGGGGTACTGGCTTTTCATTCCCACCAAGGAATGTAAATTGACTTATTTAGGGGTTGACTGCCTTACCTTCTATTCTTTTAGTAAAGGTAGTAAAGGGCGTTAGCGCTTTCCTAAAAGAATATCAAGTAAAGGGGGGGCATGTATCCACTTTTTCTTTTGTAAAGAAAGAGGGCTACTTCACCACCCGCTACTAATAATCGAAAGGGTTCACAGCGAGTTCAGTCTATAATGACGGAACGTTTACGCCGGAGGGGTTTGTCTCCATGGAACGAGTATTCACTACCGCTTACAGCGCCTTCATTCACTCGTCTTGCTACTTCGGAACTCTTTCGCGGACACGTGGAGTCGAACGTCTCTCTACAATGTACCGTAGGTAGACTGATTATTACTGATTATTGTAGGTGCTTTAGTGGTTTAGAGAGAGTTCTCTTGCTACCAATTTCTTTCTTTGTAGTCTAATAGATCTACATGTTCTAGCGGATCTAAAGTAGGTTTGTGTTCCGCAACAGAAAGAGGTTTTGTTCTGCCGAGAATATTTCCAAGGGGGAAGCCCCGAAAGG
>Ga0256865_1000114_pt1:7500-12500 | contig 29158 bp, 23 predicted proteins | sample RVTome_14_FD_187337 | JGI IMG/M metagenome (GOLD analysis project Ga0256865, IMG submission 187337) | Soil microbial communities from uranium-contaminated site in the Upper Colorado River Basin, Wyoming, United States - RVT145D125 HiSeq ... | reverse complement strand
CCAACATTATAGGAGTAACCTACACTCGCTCGCTCCCTTTCATCCGATAGAGAGTTTGAATTCAGTGATTTAGGAGCATAAATGTACTATCGGGAGAGGGCAAAAGCAAGCCTATATTCTGGATTGGATACTGCGCGAATTGGTCAACCGGAATATGGAATAGGAAACTCTCTCCTTTCATAGCTCTCGGGCCTATTCTATTCATTACAGGAGAAAGTCACTATCCTCAGTTGCCTTGTCTCTGCATTTAGCCCCCCCCTTTTCAGCCCTAGACTGGGTAGATTCTTTCGATTCTTCAATGGAAGCCTTCATGAAAGCTGCAACAGGATAAAGGATATCCTCTCTTCTCGCTCTGTCTGCTTAATGCCTTCTATTGAATCGATTGGTGCCATTTCTTCTCTTGGAGGCAGGGCAATAGATTCATCTTGTCCTTGGCTTGTGAAGGGAATGAGGTAGGGTAGCCAAAGCCCCCAACAAAGGGATAGGGCAATCCTTCCCAAGTAATGCATAAGCAAGATCAGGACTAGAGGGGTGTGAAGAGTAGGGGGATCTCTTGTGCAAAGCAAAGACAGGTACGTGCTAGCAAAGAAGGGAAGTGGCAAGGGATTTCAAAGAAGAAGAAAGAAGAGAAAGTTAGTACACAGAGTCTTCCCCTGCCTAATTGATCTAATGATAAAGAAGTAGGCTAAGTCAAATAGAAAGTGTGTGTAAACAATAAGTAATGACTTGCTTTGTGAGAGCTCAGTTTCTAAGACGAAGGCTAAGAATTCTCTACTAGAGGGATTGAAAAGATCGAGGGTAATTTCTGAGTCTTGATGGACCTTTCTTATTATAGGCCAAAGGAATAGCTAAGGACTTCTTCCCTCATTCTCATCAAATTGGGGTAGCTCAGGAACTATAGAATCTCTCAAGCTCAGGAACTATAGAATCTCTCAGGAGTTGAATAAACTCTTTTATGCTAGTGGAATTGGGAAGCATGATAAGTCCGTACTCCACATTCTAGCTTCATCCTTGGTTTTCAAAGAAAGGAAACTTCAAAGACTGACAGAAGAGAAAGGTAAGATAATCCTTTCTGGCCTTAACTGAAAGCGGGGGAGGCCCAGGTCTACATACAGGTCTTGGATCAATAGAATCCTCCAATTGCTAGGGAAAGAACATCGGGATTAGTCTCCTTGCCATTGCTACTGTCTTTGAAAGTCTAGCTATCCTCTCCTTGTCATGCTTAGTTATTCTGCATTGCTCCTTCTTCTGATCTTGCTTTCTTGCCTTATAGAACTGACCTTTGTCCCCTCCTTCCGGTTTTAACTCACTTAAAGTCCATTCCTTGCTCTTGCCTAGTTCTAGGCTTAGACGAAAGAGCTCATTCATAGATTCCATCTTTCTAGCATTTCATGTCTTTCTTCCTTCAACTCTAATTCATGCCATGAATTGTTAAGTCCTTCTATAATAGCTATTGGCTCTCTTCTCACCTCCCCTAGAGCCTATTGAAGAAAAATCCGAGGCTCACTCGCTGCCCTAAGCCCTACAGTTCCTTCGCTTACCGCCTAAGATGAATGCCTCCCCTCCCTCCACGAGTAGATATTTAGTATTGAATAGTGTCAAACCCAATCCCAAGCAATAGTCAAGAAGAAAAACTCAGGACTAGGAAAGAAAGGCAGAGACAGGGAAAGCTAGGGTGATAGCCCTATAGATGAGTAATAGGATAGGGAGCACTCCGCTACACTCATTAGGACAACAACCTCCTAACTACTATGAGTTAAGCAACTAATGGACAGACCGCATAAGACTACTGGAATAGAAAAAGAGAAGGGATTCACGGGCAGTGAAGGCAACCAAGGGAGAGGAATCATTCCATTCAATTCCGAAGCCTAGCGTCTCCTGTAAGACTCTATCACCTTAATTCTTTTGTTGAGGTTCTGGCACTTCTTCCTCCGGCCCTCTATTTACATAGCGAAGAAAGGCAAAGGCTCTTGCTCGAATGCGTGACTTATGTCTCTTTTTCCATTTATAAAAAGTAAGATGAATCTACGCTCCTCGGCCTATAGTAAGTGAATGAGAGGGTATGGGGTTCCGGGTCTTTTTCCAGTCAAAATTTACTAATAGGCAATCCCCTTTTTCCGTGATAATGTGAAAGGACTCAATTCCTTCTTTCTTCCCCAGCGAAATGTAGCAGGAACAGCCTTCCCGCAGTCGCATTAAGGAGATTTTTTCTTGAAACTCTTTACTCCTTCACCCGTAGCAAGTACTCATTTCTATTTAGTTGTTTTCTTACTCTATCCGGCTATTGAACCTGGTTTCCCTCTGCATATGGTAATAGAGAGTTAGACAGCTTAGAGAGCTCCTCAAAGGGCTAGTTCTCACTCTGTTTTGGGGACCCCCAAGACTGTCTTTCCCTGTGTTTCCTAGTCTATATAGGTCCAATCTCATCTGCTAGCGCTTCTTCGTTGCTTGGTCGGGACACATTCATCGATTTCTTTTAATTCTTCCTGGGCTTGCAAGTGACTTACTTCTTTTGGCCGTTCTTGCTGTCTTAAGTCGTCCTCTTTTCTTTAGAAGCTGTTAATTGATTTCGTGCCTGCCCTAAGGCTAAGGGGAGAACTGCATGTCCTACTAGTCGGATAGAAGCCTACCCACCTACCAGCCTACCTTGTTCATATCGAGCCGGACAGGAGAGACACTCTTTAAAGTTAATAGAAGCAATTCCTTTTATAAGCTTGAAAATAGGCGCTGTAAATCAATTCAAATAGATAGGGGAGTTCCGAACCAGCAGCAAGCCCTTTCTCGCCCTTTCTAATGTCCTAGGCGAAGGCAGTGCAGGTGAAAGCCCAATAGATCCCATTTTTTTTATCGCTCCACATAGCTCACGACCCGGCACGAAGAAATCTCTTAGATGGGCGGATGCGAATCTGGATCTATCAACGGAGCAATTCCATTCCAGTCGTAGTCTCAATCCCATATTCAATGAAAGTCTCCGCCGTGTCTGACCCCCTCAATCTTTCTATCCGGAGTGAGTCAGGCGGCTAAGCCTTTAATCCTGATAAAAGAAATAGTTTTCCCACCCCCCAAGTATCCATAAATGGAATCGGTTTGAGTGAATTACTTACCGCAGTCAAAGCCAATAGGGAAAGTCAGGTCAAGAGAGAGTCTCTTTCCGATTAGTGCATCTCGCACTTCCAATTCATTCCGAGTTAGAAAAAGTCAGTTCCTTCCCTCCCTTTTACTTTTTCTAGGGTAAAGTCCTCTTAAATGGATTACTAGTTCCTTCCTTCCCAATCAATGCTAACTCTATCTTCCTCTCTTGTAATTTAGGAGATTTCCCCAGCCCATAAAGAACTGTAGTTACATACAGCTCTCAAAAGATAAAAAGAGAAAGAGCTATGAGTTCAAGTAAGAAAGTGAAAGTTCAGTCCTCACAGTTTCCCTATCCCACTGCCAAAAAGAAGACAGCAACAATCTAGCTCCTCGTACTACTTCTCTCAGTAAATACCATTCTCTTAGTTAGGTAGTAAGTAGATAGACGGATTAGTACTTTTACCCAGGGGTAGCCTTCCTTGTCGCCAAAGAAGAATGAGAATTTCTAAAGTTTTCTTGGGGTTTTTCGCTTCAATAGCAGAAGCAAAGAAGTCAAATCAATGCAGCTTTCGTGCCCAGCCTAAAGATCCTATCCTCTTGCAGCTGGAGCTCTTGATGGCACGTTCAAGCGAGTTTATGAATGAATGAAATCAGTTGAAGGAGCGGCCAAGGACGAAAGCTTTGATTGCGTTCTGCTATGGTTGGCTTTTTTCCTTGCCTAAAACAACTATCTTCTCTTCGCGAACGGTTAAGAATCCTCTTTGTATGCGCGTTCTCTCTTGTTTATTCTTCTAGTTTGTGCTTCTTATGCTTATGAAAAACTGGGTGATACTCCGTTTCTTCTTAGGTTGTCTGTAAGTGTAGTTCGTGGTTCACGGGTGAGGTTACCTGGATAGGTGGGCAGTTCCTATCGGTGGAGCTAAGACACCTTCGAGAGATATAGCTGTAGCTCTTGATGGCACGGGCAAGACAGTTCATGAATGAATGGCGAGTTTTCTATTTACTAGAATATCTTTCCTGCGAAGGAAGCTTCTTTTTATAATTTATTGCTACCGGTGGTGAAGAAATTGAATCAACGGCATCGAATGCAAGCTCTGATAAAGTTTTATTCTTATTTATGGACTACAACGACCTAAAGTAGCTAAATAAGTAGTTAAAGTAAGCTCCTGGCTAAAATGAGTCTTGGTTCTACCCACCGGCAAGAATTTTTCGACCTGATTAAAAGTTTGATTGTAGATTGGCTATTTCGGGGTTCCATGCCCATGGATTGCCTTATTATAGCTTTTTTGATTCGTCGGGTATGCCGGCTAAGAGAATCGCTTCTCGCCTTGCTTGCAAGAGTATAAGCAAGCCGTAGCATTTTGACCCTATATGAGATAGAACTCTTTCAATTCATGAGAGAAAGTGCTTTAGTAGCGATTTCCCTGTTCTAGTGCAAGACGCAAGGAGAAGCACGAGCGGAGCGGTCTGGCTAAACGTGCAATGCCCCGTAGGGAGATCTAGCTTATTGGTCTAGTGCTTCCGGGTGCTTGCCAGTTCTGAATGACTTCACTTAGCTTGCCATGTTCTTACAAGAAAGAATCTCTTCTCCGAATCGAATCTACGCATATCGAATTCAGTAAAGACTTTCATAGATGCCTTCCTTCAAATATAGTTCATCCTGTTGATGGTATTTACTACACTAAGGCTAGATCCGGACTAATCCTAGCCTATTCTTATGAAGGAAGGTGAGCATGAAGCAACGGCTAGATCCTCACAGTAGGCAGCTTAGCTGTGATTATGAAGTCAGGTGAGAAGCGTTATGCAATAGAGAAGTCAGCTAGTGCACTTAGACAGGTAGTTGATTTCATTAGGGAATTGAATTGCAGGAAGGTCAGCAGGTCAGGTAGTCCTTAGGCCGTTGAGCGAAACTCTTGGCATCCTCCTCT
>Ga0256865_1000114_pt1:0-2500 | contig 29158 bp, 23 predicted proteins | sample RVTome_14_FD_187337 | JGI IMG/M metagenome (GOLD analysis project Ga0256865, IMG submission 187337) | Soil microbial communities from uranium-contaminated site in the Upper Colorado River Basin, Wyoming, United States - RVT145D125 HiSeq ... | reverse complement strand
CACTCGCCAGCAAGCACCTGGATAGACTAAAAACAGGGGAAACCGTGACTTGAAGATCGTTTTCCCGTCTATTTGATCGGTGAGGCAGGCAACTCCTAGCTGAGGGTGAGGAACGAGAAGGAGCCAACGGTTGAGGGTCAAGCAAAGGCCCTCGCTGAGGGCTAAGAGGGTTAGTCACTCTCTTATTTAGAGGGGACGGGATAGGGCTTGCTTGTCTTTCTCTCACACCTCTCAGTCAGAATCCGGGCTAGAAGTCGTCCACACGCGCAATTCCTCTCCCTACGGGATAGCTTGTTTGTATTCCGCTCTTCTCCCTGAAGGGAAAGATATCTGAAAGTAGCATTCCCTATATGAATGAGATAGGCAACTTGAAGGGCTAGAGGCTAAGAAGGCAACTAGCTGAGGGCGAAGGGCACACTGAACACGAACCGAATCAACTGAAAGGAGAGGAGCGATAGCAACTCACCAGAAAGCAACTAGCTGTCGCCCTGCTTCCCTCTTCCCTCTCGATAGAGGGCTAAATCACCTACTTAACACTAACCCAATAGAACCAGGAAAGCATAACACCTTTCGCAGTTCCCCTCGCCGGCAAGCACCTAGCTGGCGAGGAAGGAAGACTAACTAGCTCTCCCGTAGGTGCAAAGCCGCTCGCCCTAATGAATAAGCGGGAGAGGGAGAGTGAAAGGAATTTCAAATAGCTCGCTTTAATTCAGAAGGCGGGAGAGGAGAGATAGCCACTCGACTGAAAGGAGAGGCTAGGGGGTGTTTACTTGACTTTACTTTAGAAGGCTTCTACCCGTTCCACTTTCACTCTTAGGAGAACCACGTCGCTCCACTCGCTTAAAGGCAGGAGGGCAACCAGCTCGACCAACGGGAGAGGGAGAGTGAAAGGAGCACACTTCTCGACTAAGGCAATCTCATCTGAAAGCTCAAGCTCAACTTGCCGGTCTGAAAAGAGGCTCAACATTCGGACATATCTTTTCGATTGTTAGCAGGAAGAGAAAGCAGACTAGATTGAAAGAGGAGAAAGGCAAGCGGAAAGCTGCAACACCTTACTATCATCGACAACAGCACGTACAGCATCAACGCCTCCACCTAACACCTCCGTAAGGCCTACCATTACCGTTACTTATCTCTCTTTCTGACTGACTGATAGAACCGTCGAGCTGGCTGATGAGCGAGACATCCCTCCTAGCGCCTGCATGGGGACATCCCTGCTAATTTAGTAAGGGTTGAAATACGAGAAAGGGGCTATCAGAAAGCTCGAAAAAGGGCATGTAGGCTCTTCCTTTTTTACTTTCGCGGGGGACGCTTTTTCTTTTTTTTTTTTTTTTTTCAAAAAGAAAACTCCAAGATAGCTTGGATTACCAGCTTCTATCTGAAGGAAGAACTCCTCAATATCTGGGCATCCACTTTTCCGTTTTAGTACCATACAAAAGGAAAGGGAGGACGCGAAGCTACTACGGGAGAAAAGAAAGTAGAAGAGGGCTTATGCTCGATTGTAGAAAGTAGAACTCCCAGCCAGTAAAGTGAGACTTCTTGTTATCAACTGGATTCTGTAGCTGCTACCTTCTTTTTCAGTATATGGTGCTGACTCCACTTTAGTAGAAGGTCTACCTCCGGATCTGTTATTGTCCATGCCCTAGCCGTTGCTTCCGCTGGATCAATGGGATCCCAATCTCGATTTCCTAGGTATACTTGCCCTGTTCAGTAACTGAAGCTACTTGTTCTCTTTCACTACACCAAACCCACGAACTTTCACCCAAACGCATACAGTTGATTCCACAGGTACCATGGGCATGCCTGTTGGGGCTTTGAAAAACTTATTGCCGTACCTTATTATTAGAAAAAAAGGGGAGCACTTTGATGGTTTTTTGCCGACAATTGGAACATGAGAATATTCAGTTACCCGGCAGGGTCAAACCAACAGCACAGAGGCTCCGCAGCAACAGGAGCCACAAAGACGATTATAGAAAGATACCAGGATTCTACTCAAACAAGAGCAGCGGTACTCTCCGAAGTCCGCCCTTCAAATAACTACGCTAATTGTAGTAACCTGAACAGGTAAAAACCACAGATGCTGTGGAAAACCTTTCCTTCCTTGCCAAGGGCAGCTGCTCGACCAAGCAACCAATTACCACCCTAAAACGTAGCCAGGGAAAAATTCCTGCTCAGATCTCAATCCTATACTTTTTCTCTTAATAAATTACCTTAGGTAAGCTAAAAGTTAAGGGAAAGGCTCCGGGATTACAAGCCATGATCTAAAAAGTGATTGCCCCCAACCCTTTTACAGTTCCAGAAGCAGAGGGAGCTGCTTCAGTAGTTCCATCTCTCTAGCCCGCAGGAGTCCCGGGAAGATAGAGGCAAGACAAACCGCATAAGTAAATATATAACCTACAGAAAAGTGGGCTAATCCAACCAATCTTGCTTGTACAATGGAAAGTGCCACCGGTTTATCTCTCCAACGAATCAAATTGGCCAAAGGTGTGCGTTCATGAGC
>Ga0256865_1000106_pt1 | contig 31081 bp, 45 predicted proteins | sample RVTome_14_FD_187337 | JGI IMG/M metagenome (GOLD analysis project Ga0256865, IMG submission 187337) | Soil microbial communities from uranium-contaminated site in the Upper Colorado River Basin, Wyoming, United States - RVT145D125 HiSeq ... | reverse complement strand
TAGTAGTTTCTCAGCTTGCAGGATGCGGGCCAATTCCCTGCCCGCAGCATCCAGGGGCAGGGAATCCAGCTCTGCAGCCACAGCCAGGTGGTCTATCTGCGCCGACACATCGCCCCGTAGCGCGGGACAGTGTGGCCGTACCACGCAGTTGCGGCAGTGGCTCCCCGTGCGCAGGTCGCCGCCCAGGCTGGCACCCATCATCTGCGCTACGTAGCGCCGTAGCTCGGTGCGGGTGACACTCCACGTCCGTATGGGCCCCTCTGGGTGATACGCTCTAGGCTGCACAATGGTCAGCTCGTAGCTTTCCGCCGGCGGTAGCGCCCAGGCGTAGCATAGCAACTGCCAGTTACCCTTCGCTTCCACCGGCCCCTCGCCGTACTTGAAGTCTATTACGTGGGTCCCGTCCACGATCGCATCGGCCACACCTACCATTCCCTCACCGACGGGTATCTGCAGGCGTTGCTCTACCTGTAACTCGCCGCCCAACGAGCGCACGTAGTCCACGTAGAGCGCCACGTACTCGTCGCCACCTCCACCCTCACCCCGTAGCACCGCTGCCGCTATCTGATGCGCCAGTACACCCTCATCGGCCCTGGGGTCGCGCGGCTCCTTCGGTAGCTGGGCGGCTAGCTCGGGTTGTCCCGGGCAATGCACCCACACATGCGCACCGCTAGGTGATCTGCTCATGGCCGCGTCCACCAGGTATATAGCCGCCCGTGCTCAGGGCGCGCCTCACCCTGGAGCTTCCAGCCAAGCGCCCGTAACTCTGCGAACTTGGTCTCGCCGATGCTCGACATATTGAGCGCAGTCTCCCCGGCGAATACCGTCCAACCCTCGCCGCTACTGACACGTCCGATGCGGTTAATTGCCTCCTCGAATGTCATGACAGCTCCACCTCTACCTTAAAGCCATAGATGCTAGCCATTCCCGCAGGGCGCGCATCGTCACATGACACCAGGCGTCAGCTTCCGAAAAGTTCATCATATACCCTCCGCACCTCGGCCTCATCGGTCGCAATGGCTGGCAACATCTTATCGCCAAGCGCCGCCTTGATCTTAGCGGCCGGCACTCGCTCTGTAGTGATGCGCTGCAGGAGCGTGGCAAAGGTAATCACCTCGGGTGCGGGAGCTAGCTCGGGCTCGCGCGGCGTAGGTAGCCGTGGGCCCTCCCGCAGCGCAGTCAAGTACTCCAGTACTCGTTTAGCCTCATCCAGACTTAAGCCGCCAATAGTGATCATGTCCTCTGCTCCAGTTTAATTAGGACGCCATCGCGTCCTGTAACGCTCCAGCCGGCAGCCAAGAATACATCCAGTAGCACCGACTCATCGAATGGCGTAACGGCCTGCAGACGCATTTCCCGGCCACCCAGCAGCATAAAGCCCCGCCAGTTGCGCCCCTGATGCGCATTACGCAGCCAGTCCAGAACTTCCTCCTGTAGTGCCGCGGTCTCCAATCGTAGCTTATCGTCGATCTCGTCAATGCGCCCGGCGGCCTGCCAGAATAATTCCGCCGCGTCCTCACTCCGCAACCCGCGGCGGGCGCGGTAGGCCAGTATCGACTCCGCTTCCATTGGTCCGTTATATTCCCTGATCATATTCTCTCACCTCCAGTCCGCTATTCTCTAGCACCATCCGTGCCACCGCAGGTGTGGCTGGGTAGACCCAAGCCACCGTGCGCCCGGTGTCTATCAGCCAATCTGCGTAGCGCTGGGCTTTCACCTGCGAGGTGGGTTCCGGTTCGTGCTTCCAGGTCTCACGGCAAGGCACATACTTGCCGCGCTTGATGTTCATCTTGTTCCAGGCTTTCACCTGTAGTTGTTCATTTGTCATATGCTGCCCTAAGCACTTTGCTTGCCAGGTTCATGATGGCTCGGCGCTCGTTAGCGGGCTCCATCTCGCAATTACCAAAGTCAAACAGGAAGTTCGCGGCGTTGCTCAGGTGCTCCTTGCCGACGCTGGTCAGGATCGCCCCGCGCTTGGCGTCGTAGGCGCACATGAAGCCCATGTATTCCACACCACCGAAGTCTCCATGCAGGTCCATGTCGGTCCATTCGTTGACTTCGACCACTGCCAGTTGCGCTTTGGTTAGTTTGATGTTCATGCTATTTCTTATGCAGACACTATGCCAAGTCTCCGGCGCGCTTCCATGATGCGGGCCCGCTCCCGGGCCTCCGCCTTCACGTTAGACCGGCGGACCGCGGCGTCTTTCTCCGTGTGCTTCCCTTTGGCGTGCCAATTCTGGCATCCGATACAGGAAACAATTTCAATCGGGGCTTTTGCTTTCCTCGGCTTCATGAAGCCTTGCTTTAGCAGGTCTGCGTATCGGTCTGTGGCCATCTCGCTCTCCCGGTTGTCTCTGCTATTTCCTATAGCGATATCCGTGCCAACCGCCATCGGCGCGGATAGGCCAGCCATCACACCAGTCCAGGGGGCGCGTCATGATGCGCTCCATCACGGCCACATCCAGGCCCTGCCCCTCGCACACGGGCTCGTCGTGGGTGTGCATGACCACCGGGTAGCCGCACGCCTCGAGGTCCAGGAGACACTGCGCGAACCGGTCCCTAGCCACAGCCTGCACCACGTTCTCGGTGAGCAATCCATACCAGGCTGACTCCCGGCGTCCATAACTGACGTACGTGAGCTGATCGCGCCCAAACTTACCCGGCGCCAGTGCTGGCTGGTGGTAACAGAGAGTCCGCCCGCTGGGCAGCCGGCAGTACAGGGTGTCTCCCAGCACCTGGTAGCTGACTGGCGCGCTGCCAGCCTGGTACTCGCGCCCCCGGTCCCGCACGGCAGCGCATGCCGCCCGGTCCAGAGCGTACCAAAGCTGCACCACGCGCGGGCTTGCCTTGCGCCACGCCTGCAACGCGGCGGCTATCTCATCCTCGCTCATGGTCGCGCCGGCCCCAAAGCGCAGCCACGCACCCACCCCACCGCCGAATCCTGAGCTCAACTCGGCAACTTTTCCAAGTGCCCGATCTATATGGTTTTTTCCGTTCTGCTCCTTGTAGTCCAGGTAGTACTGCAGGGTGCGCCCGGTGATGGCCGCCGCGCTCGCCTCATAGATTTTGCAGTGCCCCGCGAACACATCGAGTCGCCATTGTTCGCCGGCCAGCGCCGCGAGAACTACGGCCTCGATGGCTGTATAATCGCTCGACACTAGCTCATGGCCCACGAACAGGCCTCTGAGACTATTCTTGACCACATCTAAGCCCGTCGCCTCCCCGCGCCTGATCGCCTCGAGCGCCGCATCCGCGTCCCAACCCTCGGGCGGGCGAGGGAGATTCTGGGTCTGTGGGCCACGGCCCGCCCATCGCCCGGTGCTCTCGGCCCCGCAGTAAGCCAGCACGTCGCGGAGCCTACCATCGGCCCCCACGCGATCGCGCAGGGCGTAAATTTTCTTGACGCTGGCGCTGCTCAGGTCCGAGCGCCACTGCAGCGCCGCGCGCACCTCGGGCTCAAGGTCACCACGCGTTAGCTCGGCGGCAATGGTAGCGGCGGTCATGTCGGCGAGCCGCGCGCCCCGGGCGAGGGCCCAGTCTCGCAGCTGCGCCAGCTCAGTGTGGTTGATGCCCCCAGTGATCCGCTGCACCTCGACGGCACCCGCCGCCAACTCCCGGTCCACCAGTGCTGCGCAGGCGCGGACCGACTCCATGTCGATCGCAACGCCGCGCTGGTTGATGCGCTGGTCCACCAGCCACACCTGGCGCTCATGGTCGCTGAGGGGCGGTATGTGCCGCATCTGGTCCGCATCGGACACTATGTCTTGCAAGCAGTAGCTATACAGGCGCATGTCGCTGCCCGTGTGCCGCCGACTGCCATCCTTCTGTGGGCAGCAGTACATAGTGATGAGCCGCGTGCCCAGGGTGTCCTTCTTCTGCACCTCGCCAAGCGCTGCGCCTGAATCCTTGAGAGACCCTGGGAGCCCCCAGCCGCGCGCGCGGCTAGCAGTACACTCCCACTGCTCGAGCGGCACCGGCGGCCACCCTGTGCGCGGCCATATCAGCTGCTCAAAGGCGGCATTGCGCGCGGCGATGCGCCCGCCGGCAGCCACATGCTCCAGCAACTCCGCCGGCGGTGGGTCGCCTGGCAGCCAGATGCGGGGCCCCGTGCCCACGTCATAGCAAGCGCACAGCACCTCGGTACTCGGGTGCGCCGCGTAGACCGGCGCCCCGCACTTGGTAATGTCGCACTCTGAGTACGTCTCGAAGTCCAGGAAGGCTACCATACGGTGCCCCCCGCGTAGATGTAAGCATCACGCAACTCATCGAGTTCGCAGGTCTCAACGGTAAGCGCACACACGCGCCGGTAGGTTTGGTGCACGTGGTAGGCGTGCTCCTGGCGTCCGTTGAGTGCCGCACGCTCGTACTCGGCGCCCAGTAGCTCCACCAGCAACATCAGATCGGCGAAGGGCATCACAGCACCCCACCCTGGCTTGTGTAGGCTTCCCGCATCGCGTGGCGCAACCCACTGCACTCCAAGGGCTCCAGCACCCGATAGAAGGCCCGGCGCATGTATAGGGCCCGGCCGGGACGGTCCGAATCGTAGGACTGGGTAAACTCGCGTCCCAGGAGTTCAGCGAACAGAAGCAGGTCCTCGTTATCCATAATCTTGGTCTCCCATTGTTGGTGCACTCTACTATGCTTAATCCATGCCAGCCTGTGGGGTGGCACGCGAACTGCTACACATATGACATGCACAACATCATCACAAGTCAGCGCTACCTGGACTCGGCCATAGTGAGCCGTAAGTTTGCTGCCCGAGACTTCACAATCACGGTTAGTCCAGAGTTTACGGTTGACGGACAGACCTACCGAGTGCTGCTGGACGGCCACCACAGTCTGACGGCCGCGCTCGAAGCCGGCGTGGAGCCGTTCGTAATTGAGGCCGATGCCCAGGTTTGCGACGCAGTAGCGCTGCTGCCCGATGTGGCACGGTTTCTGGATGCAGTTTACGTAGACAGCGATTGGACCTACGTCACTACCGGCGAATGGGTCTGGTAATAAAAAGGAGGCACCAAAATGAGCAGCTTTATCCGCAACGTAACACTAACTCTGACCGCACTAGTAGTCTGCGCGTGGCTGACCGGTCACGGGATCGCTCTGGCACTGCAGGGGGCGACACTATGACTATCCGTATCCAGGATCGCGCGCTGATCACAGCCACACACCTGGCCGACGCACGGCGCGAATGGGTAGCCAACCCCAATGCCGCGACATTCGCGCGCTTCCAGAAACTGTTTGAGCGCTACGAGAACATAGTGCTAGCGTACAAGGAGATTGCAGGTGAACTTGACCGCCACACTGAGTGACGGGGTGTTTGGCCTGGCGCTAAGCCGGCCGACCCCGCGGGCCCTGCGCAGTGTGGCTGCTGCGCAGGCTTGGAATCAGGACGCACAGGACTACGTAGCGCGATGGATAGAACTCAGCGCGTCCTTGTGTCATCGGCCGGCCACCGGGTCTCGCGTAGCTCCCGCTCGCGCTCCACGGTAGGAACGGTAATCCCGGCGGCGGCGAGCACTCGCCGCGCGTCGGGTACTTCCAGGATTGCCACCTCACGCTCGGCCTCCCCGTAGGTGACTGCGCCGGGCGCCCCCTGGCGTCGCACAGTGACCGTGCGCGCCACATAGTCATAGTCAACTTCCCAAGCCATTGTTAGGTCAACCTGTAGTTGAAGGAGCCGCGCATAGCGCGGTTGATGGTGGACTCGCTGAGATAGCGGAACTCCGCCCGTGCGTTGCTTGTGTCCGCCACGTAGCTACCTGCGACCGTAGCGAACCCCGCAGTAGCAGACCCAGATAGCATGTCCTCGGCGGCGAAGGTAGCGCTCAATGGCAGGCTTACGCCTAGCTGAGTGTTCGTAGCACCTGCAGTCGCCTGGATGTTAACCTGGCCGTAGACCATCACATTCTTGCCGCGCCGCTCCCATCGCATAGGAAATGCCGTGCTCGCGGCCACATTGGCCACGGCAAATAGCGTCGGGGTGTACACGCCTACGTACCCAGCGCTGGTTTCGACACGGTTACCTACGCCTGCGCTTGCCGTCACGATGAACATGCCGAGCCCGGCACACCACACGCTACGCCGCTTGGCGTTGGCTGTGGCTGCGGTACGACTAGCCCAGGTAATGCCATCGCGGCTGGTCATACTCGTGGCCACCGAGTCCAGGTGGACCGCGTGGAACAAACCGATCTCCGGCGCCCACGTGACCTTGTACCATTGCTGCGCTGCCGCAGCGGTGCGCCCGGTCCACGTGATGCCGTCAGGACTCGTAAGTACACGGTTGGTGCCGCTCTGTGCCACGGCTACGAACACCCCAGCGTAGGCACCCCATACCACCCCAGACCAGAAATTGTCATTACCCGACGTGCTGCGGCTGGTCCACGTGATACCGTCTGGACTGGTCATGACGCGATTGGCGGTACCGGTGCTGCTCACAGCACAGAACAGCGCCAGCTCAGCGCTCCAGTCCACGTCACGCCAAGTGTTGGCAGCGGCGGCCGTGCGGCTGGTCCACGTGATGCCATCCTCGCTGGTCATGACACGATTAGCGCCAGACTCCGCAACTGCCACTAGCCGCCCGAGCGCCCGCGCCCACGCTAGCCCTCCCCACTGGGTTGCCAACGAGGACGTGCGGTCGGTCCACGTCACCCCGTCGGGACTGGTCATAACCTGCCCCGCAGCGGCACCGTCAAACGCCACGGCCACGAACCGTCCCAGGGTGTCCGCCCACACCACGTCGCGCCAGTCGCGGTTGTTGCTGGCCGTAGCCGGCACCCACGTGATGCCGTCATCTGAATACATGACTCGGTTGGTGCCCGAGCGCGCGATCGCCACACAGCGCCCGAGCTCCTGGCTCCACGCCAGCGCGTGCCAGTCGTTGTCCTCGGCGCTGGCCTGCGCGTGGTAGGTCTGGGACTCAGTGATGGTGCGCTCGGTGCCGTCAGGCACAATCACAACCGCCGCTGCACCATTACCATTCCCCGAGACCGCGAGAAAGCTACTTTGGCGATCATCGGTGTAACTGGTAATTGTGGCCGTGCCAGTAACTACCCTGTACAAGCGCCAATAGTCGGTAACATTGTCCCAGTTGGTGCTGACGGTCGCGAAACTAACCACCCCGTCGGCTTTCAGCGCGACAATGTAGTTAGTCGCACTGGCAGTCAGCGTCAAAGTACCGTTGGCCACCGCTACGTAGGCGCCGCTGCTGACAACTACATTACCGCCATAGAAGCCCCACGTGAGCCCAGATGTAGTGCTGGCCCTGCGCCCGTAGGTAGCGGCCTGGCTCATGGCGTCCCAGAGCGCGTTAGCCGTTACTTCCTTGGACGCCTGGGACTGGACTAGCTGGTCTAGGTTTGTGGTGCTGTTAGCCACGCGTGATGCTCTCGATGAGGGGCCGCCCGCGGCCGACAGTGCTACTCAGTTGGTAGACGCGCACAGACAGCGTACCCTGGTCTGACCCAAAGTCCGCTACTTGCTGCGCACTAGTATACGCGACCGTAGGTGTAGATGCACTCAGAGTGCGCACTATCACCGACCCCGAGAACACGTCCACCTCATAGGCTTCGCTGGTCTCGCCCAGTGGCGCGTCCACGAAGTCCATCCACTCGCCGCCGATGCGGGTGCGCCTGGTCCAGGTCAGTGTCCAGTCCCGTGTGGTCGGGTGCCGCGAGCCGTTCAGGTACACGGGGCTCAGGGGGAGTAGATTCTCCGCGTTGTAGGTGAAGTCCCTATCGTCGTCCGTGTCGATCGTGGCGCCAGCCGTGATACCCCGCGTCTGCGTGAGAACCCCACGCGTCACCAGGGGCAAGCCCAGGAACTGCACGTCCGCATCGGTGAGCAACACCAGGGTGTCACCTATCCCATGCAGTCCGGCCGCCCACTCACTACCAAACCGTCCGCGGAGCAAGCCCTGCAATGTCCACGACCCATCGGCCCCCTGCGTGCAGGTCTGCGCGGCTATGATCTCCCAGCGCCCGGCCGCACCGTATGCAAAGTGATTGGCCCCGTTCAGCATCTGCAGCAGCGTGACGGACTCGAGCGCGCCCTGGATGATGGTAGCGCGGAGCACATTTTCCTCATCCACGACCCAGAACGCATCGGGCGCACCGATCGGATTGAACGCGTTGCCCATGGGTACCGGGCCGGCGAAGGCGCCCAGCACAGGCCAGGTGGTGCCACTGTCGCGCGTCTGGTGGATTGTGCCGCCAGGCCACGCGGCGCTGAACCCATGCATGGCGCCGAGCACCCCGGGCGCATCAAGCGAGTCGAGCAACGTCGGGCCATCCACCAACACGTACTCGCTCGGCCCCTCAAGCGCAATCACGGTCTCGGTGCTGTCGCCCCTGTCACCTAGCGCCGTGCTGGTGTAGAGCGGGGTGTCGTTGAGCTTGGCGTGACACTCCAGCCGCTGGTCCGCGGTGTACGTGATGGCCGTGATACGCGCCTCATACGTGGCGTCCGGATGCTGGATTGTGATTACGTCCGCTGGCTCTAGGTCCAGGTAGGTGTCTGGCAGGGTAAAGCGCAGGTCGTAGCGCTCAAGCCAGTATAACCACAGTAGTACTTCAGCACGCTGAGCGGCCTCATCCGCATCCAGTACCAGCGCGAACTCAAGGCTCCGGCGGTTGACGCTCTCGGTACTGATGCGGTCGGTGGACTGCTCGCTGGTATCGTACTCACGCTCGACATCCAGGTAGCCAAGACTCACCGTGCGCGGCAGCTGGGTGTCCATCTCGCGCAGTATGGTCAGTCTCTGACCCGGCTGGTCACTACCGCCGCGTGCGTCCAGCTCGTCGGCAGTCACAGTCGCCACCGGCGCGCGCCCGCGCACCCGGAACGCGATCTGGTAGCCGCTCTGCACGATGTCGAATGGGTAGGCGCCCTGCAGTGGCTCCAGCGCGGCACGCAGCGCGGCTACAGTACCGACCTTATACCCCCGGACCAGCTGCGTCAGCTCGCTGGTATACAGGTCGCCGGCGGTAAGCAGCGCCGACTGGAGACACTCGGCCTCAACAATGTCTGCCAGCGGCACTAGGTCCCCAGCCACACCGGCCAGGCTAAACCACGCGGTTTTGATGTCCGTGGCGCCGGCGTTACTGTTGACGCAGAACCGGGCGAACACCCCATCCTCAACCGTAATGTCGTAATTGTCGTCCCCAGATGCGTTGAAGACGTGCGCGACGTTGCCCACCAGCGCGATGCTGGTCAGGTCCTGAGATATGCGGTACAGCTGGCTTGCGGTCGCAAAGCGCGTGTTGAGATAGATGTTGCCGTCGTCACTCAGGTAGGCGCGGGGCTGCTCGACGCTCGTGGTCGGGATGTCGAAGGCAAACGCTACCGTGTCGACCAACGCGCCGGAGGAGTCAAAGCGACGGGCGCCGGAGGCATCGAAGTAGTAGACGTCGCCTGCCTCTGTCACCTCGACCGCGCCGGCCGTAGCGATACCCGCTATCTGGAAGAACGCGGCCGGAGTCCCGATTGGCGCAAGGTATGCAGCATGCACGCCCGACCGTGTGGATGTAACTGCGGCCCACGTGCCCCGCACCCTACCCTGCAACGCGCCGAAGTTACTCAGTTGGGTCGGGGGCGGCGAGAACAGCTCATTGATCGACCCGTAATAAAGCTCCGTGCTGTCGGTCAACACCGGGGGCGACTCTTGCGCAGCCACACGATTGACCGCGCGCACACCATCAAACGTGATGTTGCCCGGGCGCACATCGTACACGTAGAACTGCCGCGGGTTAGGGGGCGTGCTGTTGTCCCAGTCTGGCAGGTACCAGCGGATGTGGTCGGGGCGCGCGAATCCCGCATAGCCATTGTATGGCACTCCGCTCCCAGCACCCACCCCGCCGGTCACGGTGTAGGGCGTGTACTCCTGGGTCTCCTCAGCCAGTAGTGTCAGCCCCTCGAGCGTCGCGACCTGGATAACCTCGACCTTGACCTGCGCGGCCTGGAGCGTGTTGCCATAGTCGGCCAGCGCCAGCTGCTCGAACACGATGTAGGCAAGCCCGGTGTACGCAGGCGTATCAGCCGCCCCCCGATCGGCCTGGATCAGCGGGTCAGGTGCCTGACTTTCTGTTCCTAGATAGAGCGTAAAGCCCTCAGCGGCCGCGTTGCTCGCGAGGATGGTTTCTAGGTCCCCCGAGCCTGCGTCGTAGAACAGGTCCGGTCCGATCCAGATGCGGCGGATGCCCGCGATCGGTCCCTGGCAGAGACCCACGGCAAACGTCGCGAAGTAACTAAAACTCGTGACGCTGCTAGAAGGTCCGCCGCCCTTGCCACCCTGCGTAGACTTGGCGGCGACCTCAGTCAGCGCGTCGCCTTGCAGCCAGAACACGTTGCCGTGTGTGGCTATGGTCCCGTAGGCGCGGGGTATCACTGCGCCGTATGTGGCCGTCTGGACTGTCAGGTCACTGAGGCGCGGGCCCTGGATGTTGGGGCCCTTGGGAGGATCGAGCGCGCCGCCAACCGCTAGGCCAAGTTGCGCGCCGTAGAGCGCGCCCTGCGGGCCACCGACGAAGAAGCCAGCGACTGCGCCTACTACGCCGCCGAGTGCTTGACCTGCGCTAGACATATCGGTAGGCGCTCACGATGCGTGCGCGCCAGCGTGGGCACAGGACGTGCTCACAGACCTTCCCCACGCGCTCGTAGGCATGGATTATGCCACGATCCGTCACAATGGCCAAGTGTTGCGGCTCCCTACCAAACCGCATGAGCAGCACGTCACCTGGCTGCCACGCGTCAACCTGCGTCAGGTACCCTGCCACCGCATGCCGCAGCCGGTCGCTGTCGGGCGCGCGCCCGTACCCTTGCACCTCAGGCACATCTACCGCACCGGCGGCCACCAGTGCGTGGCGCACGAGCCCCGCGCAGTCCAGCGCCACGCCAGGCAAGCGGCCCTGGTGGCGAAATGGGGTGCCAAGACACTCCCGGGCAGCGTCTACAATTCGCATGCTTGCTCGTATAGCGCCGCCCAGGTCTCCGGATGCGGCTTACCGGGGCGCCAGGTGCGCAGGTACAGCTGCCATGCGGCATGCTGGTCACCCATGCGTGGCAGGGGCTTTGGATCAGTCCAGAGCAGCAAGCGCGCGAAGCATGCCGCTAGCAGGTCATCATGCTCGAGTCGCGACCACACGAAGGCGGCTTCCTGTGGCACGTCGCGTAACACGCAGACGGCCCGGGCCCAACGCTCGGAGGCCCGGTGAGTCATGACGCCACGCACGCCGGCCATCTCGAACTGCCACAGGCCGCGGGCGGGGCCGTCGCCTAGCTGGCGCCGGTGCTCCATGCGCGACTCCTGGAGCCCGATAGCCTGCAGCATGACCAGGGCGGCCGGGGTGCACATGTGCGCCGGTAGGATGCGCTCAATCGGGGAGCGCACCATCCTGCAACTGTCATTATGCGCTTTCACGATTCGCGAGGCGCCGTAGGCCTCATACTCAGCATCAACGGCAAAGATCGTCCATGGGCGGCTAAAATCCATTATTTATTGCCCACTTGCGAGTACTTGGAGCCAATCGGGACGAATGTGAAGCCCCCGAAGTTCACCACGTTGTCCCACTTGTCGCGGCAGTCTACTAGCCGCTTGCGGCATCCCGGAATCATGGTGTACGTGTCACCTACCTGCGCCGCGTAGTGGAATGGCTGGAACGTGACTATCGTCCCGTCCGCGGCGTAACTCTTGATCTCCAGCGGCGGGAGGCCGGCGTTGGGCCCGCTGGTGAGCGCGATGGTGCCGTAGGCGAAATAGTCCGCCACCTCACCTCGGGTGCTGTCGCGCACCGGGCCGACGTGCGTGAGCGTACCTGTGACTGTGATGGGCCCAAGGTCAATCTTGCACCCGGCGAACTCCTGGCCGCCGAACTCCTTGTAGCAGGTCGGCTGGTAGGTGCGCCCCACGGTTTGGTTCAGCGCGTCCACCAGGGCCATTTCCTCGATGCGGTACCGCTCGTCGCTCAGGGTGGTCTTGCCCATGATGGAGCTAGTGATGGGCTCCTCGTCCTCGATGGGCGTGTGCCATGTGGTCGCGAACAAGAAGGCGCGGGCACCATCAAACACGCCGCTAGCCACCGTATCGCGGTCAATCCCGGCCACACCGGCGATGCCTTCCAGGTCGACCATCGCGGGACTGGAAGTACTGGCCGCACTGAATCCGGTGAACTGGTAGCCGCTAGCAGTCAGGTAAGTGACAGCCGGACTGCCAGCTATGACCAGGTCCCGCGGGTGCGCAGTAAGCCGCACCTCAAGGCCACCCAGGGCCTCGATGCGTAGGCACATGACGCGGTAGAGCGGGTTGGCACTCATGGGTTGATCAGCTCGACCAGCTCGGCCTGGGCCGTGCGCACCACGTCAGTCGTGTACTCAGTGGGCAGCGAGCTATCAAACCGCATGGGCAGATCGAACTGGCAGCCACCGGTGATCACATCCGCCCCCACCGCCGCCGTCAGGGTGACTATACCTGTGGCCGTAGCCACAGTGTAGTCGGCCGGCGTGGCGAGCGGCGTACCGTTGCGCGCGATCAGCACCGTCCCTGCCACAGGTTTGAATATGGTGCGCAGCGGTCGGCCTATCACTGGCACGCTCACTCCCGTCCCGTAGCGCTTGACCAGCTGCACCGTGTTGGCGCCGAGCGTCACCAGAATCTCATCCAGCGCGGTGTGGCTGCCCACGCCATTCGGGTTGGTGGTGAAGTCATCGTGCGCCTTGAACCGGAACCCGGCGAACTTGCCGTAGGCCCGGCTGTACAGGGAGAAAATCTGCGAGCCAAAGTCCATCCGCTCATCAATGTACGCGATCGTGAACCTGCGCAGCGGGTACGGCTGCACAAGCCGGCGGTGCTCCTGCTCGCCCGCGGTGCGGGTGATCTCCACGGTGTAGTCGTCGCTCCAGGTGCTGCCGATCAGCACGCACTCGGATAGACGTTCCTCCAGAAACGGATTAGGCATAACGTTGAGCCCCCGCTAGTGCAGCCAGTCCCTCACGGGCGCCCTGGCCCGCGGCGCGCCGCATGTCCGTAGTGTTGTTCTGTGGTGCGATCGACACGTTGATAGTCGTACCGCCACCCTGCATCATCTGCGCTGTCTCGCGCGTGCTAACTACCTGCGAGCCCCCAAATACTAGCTCGGGCCCGTTCTCCCCGGCGATAGCGAACTGCCCGTGTGGGACCGTGCCCCCGTTATTCAGGAACCCGAAGAACTTCCCTACGCCAGTCAGCGCCGCACCGATCCCGCCGCCGCCCCCACCGCCGCCCCCGGTGATGCGTCCGAGCAGGTCTGCAGCTACGGCCTCGGCGATCATGCGCTGCAGGACCTGCCCGAAGCCTTTGAGCATGCCGTCGAGCCCCTGGCTGAACGGGTCGAACAGGAAGTCAGAGAAACTACTCTGCAAGCTCCGTGCCGCTTCCTTGCCAAACTCCGCCACGTCGAACAGTCCCTCGCGACTGGTCTCGCCAAGCCGCTCCATAGCCGCCGCGTACTCGTCGGCGCTGATGCGCCCCGCGCCCAGCAGCGTCTCCAGCTCTTCTTGCGTCTGCAGTAGCTGGCGGGTCGCATCGTCCACACCGGTGATGAGACCAATGTGGCGCTCCTGCAGCGACTCCAGGTTCCCAATGCGCTCAGCCTCGGCGCTCGCGGCGGCCTCGGCGGCCTCGGCCTGGCGCTCGTGAGCATCGATCACAGCCACAGCGCTAGCCGCTACGGCCAGCTGCGCGGTGTTGGCGCCTTCCATCTCCAGCCGGTAGAGCGCTACCTGGGTACTAGTCATACCCAGCGTGGCCGCCTGCTCCTGCAGCGCCTGAATCATAGGCGTGATGGAGTCGCGCACGGCCTTGGCGGCCTTGGCGGTCTCAGCTCCGGCCGCGGGAGCGAACTTCAGCTCGCGCTTGAAGCCTTCAGTAGCGCCTGCGCCGGCCGCCGCTGCAGCTTCCGGAATGTCGCTGTTGGCCCAGATTGCCGCCACGTCGCGGCCGGCTTGCTCGGCGATCGCGTTAAAGTCCGTGTCGATCTCACCCAGGATGCTGAGCGCTTGCCGAAACTCGCCGCCTATGGCAGCCACAGCCGCGGCCGCCAAGCCGCCCAGGGTGCGCCCCACAGCGTCCAGGACGCTTGTAACGAGCGTTCCTGCGGTAATCAGGCCCTTGATGGTGCCCGTAATGATCTTGACGCTACCCGCAAAGCCCGACGCATCAGCACTGCCAGTGACTAACCGCGCCGACATGGCTTCCAGGGTCGGTAGCAAGCCTTGCGCAATGCGCAACACGACACCGTCAGTCACCTTGCGCAGGCGCGTCAGGTTGTCATTGAACGCCTCGGCCGCCTTGCCTGCCTCATCGGTGAGCGTGAGCCCGAGGCGATCGGCCTCGGCGCCCATTGCCTCAAGCCCGGCGCGACCCTGATTAAGCAGCGGGAGCAAGCGCGCCCCGGACTCGCCGAAGATAGCCTGGGCGGCCGCACCCTTAGCGGCGCCATCCTGGAAGGTGGAGAAACTTTCCGCTACGTCGAGCAACAGAGCGTCAGATGATTTAATCTTGCCGCTGGCATCAACCACACTCACGCCAAGCGCAGCAAAGGCGGCCTGTGAGCTACCAATGCCGCGGCTGGTATCCGTGGCGGACTTGTTCAGCTTGTTGAATGCGTCGCGCAGCTGGTCTGCGCTGGAGCCGCTAAGCTCCGCCGCGAAGCTAAGGCGGGAGAAAGCCTCGGTGGATACGCCGGCGGACTGAGCGAACTTGCTGGTAGCGTCGGCGCCATCAATGGCCGCCTTGGCCATTGAGAGGATGGCCGTAGCGGCCTGGGCCGCCATGACACCGAAGGCTGTGCCTACGGCCGTGGCCGAGGCCGTAGACTTCTTACCGAACGCCTCGAGCTTGCCTTGGGTGCTCTGCAGCTGTTTGGTAAGCTGGGCGGTCTCGGCTTCGAACCTGACGACTAACTTAGCGAGATCAGTCATTTACGTTTCGCCAGGGCCCGGAGTGCCGCCAGTGATTTGATTGTGGTCGCCGCCCTCTTGGCGTCACGAGACTTTAGCATGAAGTCGTCAGGCTTTACGGCCTTCTTGCGGCCGGGCGTCGAGTTGATCACCGCTGCCGTCAGTACCGCCGAGTGCATGTTGTCGCGCCAGGCACCCCATGGTTCCTCGCGCCAATAGCTGCACCAATCGGCAAACTCCCCGGCGCCCATGGCGTGCTGCCATTCCCCGATGCTGCGCCCGCCGAGCCCAAGTGCTAGACGGTGCCACATCAGTTGCTCCGGGGTTAGTCGTTTCCCGCGTCGACCAGTCCGCTAACCTTGAGTGCGCCGCGCGCCAGTACATCCAGTACTGCCGGGCTCAGGCTGGCGGTCTCATCCTCAGTCAGCTGCGGATCAGCCAGGCAAATGGCGACAAGCCACGGCACAAGCCGGTGTGGGGCGGCCTTGGCCAGCTCCACGTACTCGCCACGCTCGGCAACGGTTAGCTCCCGCACTACGGCCGCACCTGCATCGGTCTCGACGTAGGCCTGGCGCAGCGCCCCCTTCAAAAGGAATTCTTGTTTGTTCATTAGACGATAGTGATCGCGCCGGTCACCTTGAAGGTAAAGGTGATCGTGTTGCGGTCATCGACCGATGGATTCAGTGTCCAGCTCAGCGGGATGGCAGCGAAGGAGAACACCTCGGCCGGGCTCACATCCTCGACCACAACTTGGTAGTTGCGAACGCTCTTGGCTTTCACGTCAGCGACCAGTAGCTCTAGGTCAGTGTCGTTCTGCTCGTAATTAGCCTCGATGCTGATCTCACTGCCATCGGCCAGGCCCGCGATATACTCGCGGCTACCCTCGGAGCACATGGTGGTGGCTTCGACAATCGCGTTTGTCTCGCCAAGGCCGTCGATGCCAAACACCTGGCAAATCCGGAGGAAGGTCTCGGGACTGGCGGCGTCGCCGCGCTCGAAGAAGATATTGCCAACAAAGGCTTGGGTAGTCATGGCGCCGGGCGACTCCAGATGCTAAAGGTTAGGACACGACGAAACAGGCCGGGCTCATCGTCGTCCAGGTCTGTCTCCGACTCTAAATGGAACGGCCCGAAGCGGGTAGCACCCACCGTGCCGCGAAAATCAATGAGTGCCAATCTTACAGCAGCGGCGAGCAACTGACAAGTGTCGCTGTCCCGTGCGTAGCAGTCAAGGTCCACCCGTTCCTGCAGCAACTCATCCGTGCCGCACGTGCGGACCTGCCTTTGTACACTTCGCGTTGTAAATACAATGCAGGGCTTGCGGGTCGGGCTCGACCACACCTCTTGTGGCACGATCAGCGGGAACACACGCGCCGCCACGATCGCCGCCACCGGTGCCGCCGCGAGCACCACGCTGCGGAAGTCCGCGTAGTTCATGACTTCGCCGCCTTGAGGATGCGCTTAGCGGTCTCAGTCTTGAGTAGCGTCAGCATCGCAGACTGGCCCGCCTCGAATACTGGGGTCAGCCAGTCACGCCGCTTCCGGCCGTAAGCGCCGTAGACCCAAAATTGCAGTGCGTAGAACGCCTCCCGCCGTACTCCCAGTAACGCGCCGACCTTGCCAGTCTGGCGGTTGCGGTAGGTCACTATGCGCAGGTTGCGCTTGGCGAAGCCCGGCGCCACGAGTCGCCCCTGGTAGGTGCGGTGCGCTTCGGTGCCTACGGGCGCGGCCGCGCGTGCCGCTTTCAGTACCGGCGTCATGGCCGCGCGGGTCGCATTGCGGAGTACCTTCTGGCCCAGGGCGCCGCCAAGCGCCGCGAGCTTGCGGTCCAGCTCCCGGAGACCGGAGACTACTTCAGCCACGGCATCAGCACCTCGCGTACCTTGGCACACTTCTTGCAGCGGCTCACTTTTCTGTCCTCCACCCGTCCGCTTCCCTGAGCAGGCAATGGAGTTCCGTTCCCAGGGCGCGGCCCGTCGGCGGGATTACGCTCAGTATCTCCAGGAACTGGGTGGTCGCGCACTCGGGGGCCCATGTAATCCTCTGGTCGGTTCGGATGCCGGTGCGATCCCGTAGGCGCACGCGTACAGGCTGGGTGCCGTACAGTTGCTGCGCGGCAAAGCCTTTGCTCCCGCGCTCATAGGTCACCTCGCCCCACAGCGTGCACACCTCGGCCCAGGTCCATGTCACGGCACCGCTCGCGGCCTGGGCTTCCGTCCGGGCCCACAGCGTCACGCGGTGGCGGAGCGGCCCGGCCCTCATACCGGCGAGTGCCAGCGAGCCCGGAAGTTCTCCAGGCTATCTAGCAGGTACGGCACAGGCGCGATGCTGACGCCGGCCACGACTAACTCACGGAATTCGTACAGTTGCCCAAGCCGCACCTTGGCGTAGGCGCGGATCATTTCCGGGATCGACTCGTACCCAGCGTCGTACAGAATCTCGACGGCGCCCGGCTGGCAGCGCACGTCCGGCCACGCGGTGGCGGGCGCCGGCAGTAGGTAGATTGGATCGCTGGCTACGGCCACAACCCAATCGTCCAGGTCTACCGTGATGCCCTCGTCGTCCAGGTAGCGCACATGCGTGATGGGCATAACGCCAGGAGTCTGCGGACTGGTCATGGGCAATCGGATGCGATCGCGGTAGCAAGGAAACCGGTCCAGGATCAGCCGGTAGGCCTGTGGCTGCAGTGCGCGGCCGAGCCACCCGTCCACACCATCCAGCTCGCTGGTGACCGCGGCAATGAGCAGCGTGACCAGCGCGTCGTCCGGGTGCGTGCCGTCGCAGGCGTCCAGGCGCAGGTGCGAGCGCGCCTCGGCCAGCGTCATGAGCGCCGTGACCGGCGGTTGTGCGCGCACCGTCTGCCAGCGCTCGGGCATCCGGTCATAGTGTGTCCAATAGTTGCTCATCGGCTCCCTACCGCGGCCACGATGAGCCCGGATGGTCCCTGCGTTATTGCTAGCTGCGCCCCGTACGTGGGGCCCCCGGCGTTGACCGCGGACCAGGTAGCGGTCTGGTCGCCGGCCACAGTTACTGCGCGCTCGGCCGCGGCGACAGTGATCACCCCGACACGCACCAATTCGGTGATCTCATAGCCAGCACTGATACTGACTGACGCGTCATCCCAGCCGGCGCCCATCACGGCCAGGAGCGCCACTGCGAGCCCAGGCCCGGGCGCCGCGGCAGTACCGGTCGGCTGCGTGGCTGCTGGCGTTGCGGAGCGGGTATCATCATCTGCGGACGCAGCTATAGCCGCGACCTGGACGCGACTGTACTCTAGCACGACGGCGACGGGAGCGCTAGCTCCGGGACGCCACGTGACACTCGTCCATTGTCCGCCGCTAGTACCCGCTACCTGCGTCCAGGTCACCCCGTCGGGACTGGTCTGGACCTTATTAAGCGCCAGGTTGGTCGGATCGCTGCTCACCGCTACGGCCAGACCTAGCTCCTCCGCCCACTCCAAGGCGTCCCAACGCTGATCAATAGCGCCCGTGCGACTGGTCCACGTCACTCCGTCGGGGCTCGTGGCCATGAGTGCGGTGGGAGCGCCACCCGCGCTGCTGGCGGAAGCCAGCCACAGTCCCAGGTCCGGAGCGCGCGCCAAGCCCTGCCAGTTTTTGTTAGTTGCGATGTCGCCCGAGGCCCAGGTGATTCCATCGGTACTGGTGGCTGCCCTCACCCCGGTGCCAGCGCTGGCTACCGCGGCAAACCGCCCTGACGTAGCGCGCACTATGCGCCAGCTGACAGCGCTTGGCATCGTGCGGGATGTCCAGGTCACCCCGTCGGGGCTTGTCATGGCGCCCCCGGGAATGCCCACGGCCGCAAACAGGCCGATGTCGCTGGCCCACGCCACGCCACGCCAGTCCAAGGACGCTGCAGCGGTGCGCTCGGTCCAGGTCACAGCGTCCGGGCTCGTTATGACGCGCCCGACACCTGTGCCGGACACTGCGACCAACAGTCCCAGCTCAGGACTCCAAGTAACGTCATTCCACGCACCGCTCGCCACGACGCGCCGCGCCCACACGATACCGTCGGGACTCGTCTGCACCAAGCCAACCGCGGTGCCGCCGCCGACGCTCACATACTGCTCCAGCTCTGGCACCCAGATAGTGCGGCGCCAGGTGTCTATACTGCTACCCTGGCCCAGGGTCCACCCGGCCAGGCCAGTCTCGCTGCTGTACAGCGCGTCGCTAGCACCTCCGAAGGCCGCCGCGCCGCCGGCGGAGGCGAGGAAACCTTGGCGCCAAGTAAAGGTAGCCTCGGTTTCCTCACCGGTGGCGGTGCGAGCGTAGACGGCAGCGGCCAGGTTACCCTGGACGCCACCGACCGGGATGCGCTGTAGCAGAACCCACCCGGGGGGCGGGAGTAGCGGGGCGGCGTAGGCTCGAGCGTGAGCCACTACCGCCAGGAGCAGGTTGCCCGGAGCCACACGGGGCCCATCAAGCGTTACAGTGGCGGCCGTAGCCGTGCCCACCGGTGAGGCCCACGTGCGGATATGTGCGGTCATCCGGCGATCATATACCAGAGTGCGCCGAGAATATACCAGAGCAAATACCACACATACAGGCACATCGCGCCGGCCACGCATAACGCCACAACACTACGCCAAGTGATCTCAGGCCCTTGGCGCATGGCCGCCCCCTGGGCGCAACGCGGCAAGCCGTTCGCGCAGTTTGTGCGCCAGGTTCAACGATAGGTCCCGCACCCAGTAGTCATATTCCAGCGGGCTCAACTCTGCGTAAGGCCGCGGGAGCTTCGCCGAGAACTCTTGGGGTAGGATGTTGAGCACCTTGCCCCCGGTGATGTAAGCGTCAAACATTATCGCAGTACTCCCAGTACGAAAGCAGCTAAAGCGCCAAAAATTAGCGTTATGGCACCGAAGGCCAGCATTTCGACTGGCCGATACCGGTCCAGAGACACACGCTTTTCCAGTGACATGCGGAATTCCTCTGCCAACTTGTCCAAACGCGCGTGCATCTCGGTAAATTCAGCATGCGTTCTGGCCTCATGCTCGCGTAAGTCCGCCTTAAGATGCGCGAGCGTGTAGCCAGTAGTGCGCGCGTGAATGCGCGGCTTCGGTTGCCCTACCACTACATCTTCCCGCGGACGCGGCGAATCCTCCGCTCGAATGCTACGGCCTCCCCCACTGCATAGGCTGTGCAGCCGGCCGCGAGACCGGCGAAGACGCCTAGCTCAGGGGCATCCAGCCAGGCCCAAGCGGCAAACCCGCCGGCCAGGGCGGCCACTACGGCCGCCGCGGGTGCAATCCAGCAGCCGGGAGTGTGGCAGTGATACTCGCCAATCCACACGGTGATACCCTCATCTGAGGTGTGTATGCTCAAGTGCGTGCCAGTGTAGTGCATTTCAGTTCACCAGTTGAATACTAAGCTCCACTGGTATCTCTGCATCACCCGTGCCAGCGTCCGGATCGACCTCGTCCACCGGGAGTTCTAGCGTCACGGTCACAGGTAGCGACCATGCGGAACAACCTTTAGGCTCACACGCTCTGACCCAGGCTGTCAGCTCTGTATCAGGAAGGGCCAATACTGACCGCTCATAGCGCTGCTGCTCAATACCCTGGATGTGCACGTAGTCCTGGCCGCCCAGTTTGTACCGTAGCCGCCAAGTCATGGAGGGAAAATCGGCCACGTCAGGTTGGCGCCAGGTGAACACAAGCGGGAAAGAGTGCTCCCCGGTGTCGCCGTCGGGGTCTGGCGCCTCCCACACCGGCTCGCGCGTGATAACCAACTGCGCCAGCCACAGTCCGTCCTCGCGCATATGCGCATCAATGCTTACCGGGGTCGCGCCGACCGTGACGGGCACCGGCTTAGACCGCGTCCACTGCCGGAGTGGCGTAAAGGCAACCCGAGACAGCCTGGCGCCGTTGAGCCCCACGACTGCTGTGTCCGCCGCCCCGCCCTTGGCCCAGCCGACCAGCCACACGTAATAGGTGCCGGGCGAAGGCGGCGTCCACGCAAAGCTAAGCGCCGGCGTACCGGTCTCTGCATTGAGCCCCATATCCGGCGAGGCCTGCAGGGGCGCGGAGCCCGGGAAGCCCGCCGGCGCGGCACCCGGCATCCACCCATGTGTGGCTGTGACCGTACGGGTCGCGGTGCCGGCGTCCATGACCCAGGGCCCGTCCGCCCACGCCGGGGCCGCCATCAGGCTAATCAGTAACGTAATCCAGCGCATTGAGTACTTCCTCCACGGTTATCCGATCCATCACTCGCGCGCAATGGTCGCACGGCAGCCACTTGCCGCACGCCTCCCCGTCGCCCCCCGTTAGGTTGATGTGCTCTGGGTACCCTGTGACCTCGAGCGGCGTGTGCTGCCCAAACAAGACAACCGCGGGAACCTGCAAAGCCGCTGCAGCATGATGCAGGCCGCCCTCAGGTACCAGGGCCGCCCTCGCCCCGGCCAGGAGCGCACACGCGTCCACGAAGGTCCGAGGCCGCACTTGCTGCACCCCGCGCAACATGTGTGGCCCAGACATCTGCAGCCACGGTAGGTCGGGGCGCGCATCGACCACAGCTTGCCAGCGCTCCATGGGCCAGCGCTTGTTGGGGTTGCCGTCGGACGCAAGGTTAGGTTCGATGACCACCAGGCCGCTCAGCCACCCGGGCTCTATGCCGTACAGCCGCCCCCGGTGATCCCGGGCGCGCCAGCCGGTGAAGTGTGCGCCCCCGGCGTGCGTGAACGGGTACACCAGATAGGGACGGCACCCGGGGCCATTGCGTATCGCCGGATCGGACAGCCGGCGTGTGATGAACGGGTTGCCCTCCCACAGCGGGTGCCAGCGAATCTCCCCCCGTGTGCCCACGATGCGCACGGGGTGGCCCATCGACTCGGCATGCCCCGCCGCCATGATCTCATCACCGTACCCCATCAGCGCGGCACCATTATGTAGTCGCCTTGCAACACCGCAGCCTTGCGGTACCCCATCGTCTCGAGCAATTCCACCGCTGCAGTGACCGTCGTCCCGTAGCGCTGCGCCCCTCCCGTCTCGGGTTTCTGCTCGACCACTATGCACGCGGGCCGACACCGGGCGATAGTCTCGCGTGCGCCATCGATCACAAACGGCTCATAGCCTTCCGTGTCGACCTTAATAAAGTCCACTTTATCAAGCTCGAAGCTATCTAAAGTGCGCATCTCCACTTCGAGCCCCCTAACGTCGACCCCAGTATCACCGCTACTCCCCGGTGTGCGGGTCGCGATTCGCACAGGGCGAATGTTCTCGCCTAACGCGACCCCATGCAACAAGGCGTTAAGCGCGGGTACGTCCGTTTCCGCCCCAACCGCCAGCTGCGGCATTTCTATGGCCGCTGAATGCTGCCCCATGTTGGCGTACCAACAATCCTGATGCTCGGGCATGGGCTCAAACGCGTGCACTGTACCGAACCGGTGCGCCAACGGCCAGGACCACAGGCCCACATGGGCGCCCACGTCTACGGCCACACGCCTGCGATGCGCCGGCGCCTCGGCCATGCAGCGGTTAAGCTTGTGCATCTGGTAGCCAAGCCGCCCGCCGTCGCACTTCTGCTTACTAACCGTCATCCATTCAATTAGGTGGGTCTCCCCATCGGGCAGCCACCACCCCGTAGGCTCGTTAAATTGCATTCCTTTAAACTCCATTGGTTGCTAACTAGCCAGTCCGCCCAGTCTTGCCGCACGCGCGACATGTGGGGGCTCTCAATATCCTGTATCCGCCGGCTGCTGATGATGCCCCCGGCGCAGGGCCCCGTGCATATCGCCGGTATCCCCGCGAGAATGGCATCAACTGCCGCATTGCTGGTCCACGTCACCAGACACCAGCAGTTTTGCAAGTCCTGTGCCAGGGGCTCGGGGCAATTGCGGGGCCGCACCCTCACGGGGCGGCTTGTATGGACCGCCAGGGCCCCCAGCACCAGTTGCAGCCACGCTGCCGAGTCCACGCCTAGCATTGCAGCGTGGCCGGTCTCTGGGGGGCATACCAGCACGTGCTCACCCCACGGGCGCCAGGGTGCCATGATGCCTGGATAGCGGCGCGTTGCTCTGCCCCACTGCGTCACCTGCAGCGCATTACGCGTCATGCGGTAGACACCAGACTTGCGGATGTAGCCATGATCCACGTAGACAAATGGCGTACCCGCGGCCTGCATAGCCAAAGCCAGCGGGAGCAATGTCGGGGTACCGAAGAACGCCGCGCCCTCGGGGCCGATCGGCTGCCCCACGTAAGCCTCAGGGCGCCCTAGCGCGCGCGCTACGGCGAGACAACTCGGGCCCGTAGCGCGCGGGTCGTAGAGGACTCTCACCGCAGCACCTCTGCGATACGGCAAGGCAGGAGGCCCAGGGCGCGCAGGATGCCCGCGGCCTGCCAGCGCGTCAGGTCGGTATGCATGGCGGAGTGCGTAATGACGCACCACAGGTCGTTAGTCTGACGTTCGCAAGCGATCATCTCAGTCTCCCCTTCTTCTTGTGGGCCCAGGGTACTCCTAGACTCTCCACGTCTACAAGGGAAGCAATTCGCGTACCAGCCAGGCGACTAACTCAGCGTCCAGGTGCACTCGAGCACCGATAGAGACCGTGCGACTACCCAGGGCGAAGATAGCAATCGGCCGGTCATCGTCCAGCAACTGCTCCTTGGTCAATTGGATTGCCACGTCTGGTATGGTGGCACGAACGGCGGGAATGAATTCGTCAAGAGTCATGGGGCCCCAGGGTAACCCAGGGCCCCATGCCGCGGCTACATCTTTTTCAGCAGCTCATCCATTGCACGGACCATGTTATCGCAATCGACCGTGATGCGAGCCAAAGTAGCCGAGCCCCGCTTGGGGTCGCACGGCTTGATCGGGAGCCCGATCGCATGGCGCGCTGCTACCATCGCATTGGCACGTTTTGCACTTGCAGTCCATAGTGGCAGGGGGCACTTACCCATGCCAGTGTCCGCCGATAATGTGCAGCATGGCACGCTTACCGGACGGATAGATCACCCCATGCGTGGCAAGCCACGAGCTAAGCCCCGACGCGTAACCCATGCCGGGGGCGGAGACCCCGACCTGCCAGGCGCCCATTTTGATACCCGGCGTGTGGCTGTGGCCCAGGAACATTTTGTGGGTCAGCCGGGCGAACCCTGCAATGCCAGGGCGGCTACCGTTGGGCCCCTTGTCGCCATGCTGCGACACATCCACCCCGCCGATAAGGTGCGCCCGGTCAGGGTCAAGGAACTCCACCCGCCCCTTCACCTCGTCAGGCAGATTCGCCTTCAGCCACACGCGGAAAGGGTCTGCATCCTCCTTGTTGCGTATCGCCTGGGCCAGGCGGCCGTAGAGTTCCCACGCGAACAGAGCGTTCCCCGGGTCGCGCTTGGCGTCGAATCTGTTGAGCCACTGACGCAAGTGGTCATGGTGATTGCTTTGGACGATGGCACTTATTGACCCTGGCGGGGTGGTGGCGGCTATGTGATCCCGCAGCAAATTCAACTCGGACTCCACGCAATCGTCGCCCGCATGGGCCTTCGCCACCTTCAGAAGTGTATCGTTTTCATGGTGATGCGAGCCGCTGTAGTGATCGTGCATGTCATGGCGCACAAGCACCTGGGGGCGCAGGGTCTCGACGATGCCCCCTGTTCCAAAAGTGGCACGGCGCACTTGGGCATCCATAAACTTCACGTGCTCGTCGCCGAGCACTAGCGCAGATATACTGTGTCCGTCTGTGACGCCGGTCACATCATACCGGCGGGTGAGGTCGTAGAATGCACCATCGTCGCTGCCCAGAATCTCGCGCATGTGGAACCTGTTGCCGCAGGTCTCCACTACAAGGGCCCCGATGCTGTGATGGAATAGAGCTTTTTTACCGGCTTTGGATCGAGAATAGTTGGGCATGCTGCAGCTGCCCGTTGTGTGAAGGATGCGGGGAAGGTCGTGGCGTGGGGTCGGTACCAGGCGCATCTGAACTTGCGCATGGCCGTACACCGCGCTGCGACCGCCGCTGAGGCTATCCATCCCGCTCAGCGGGTCGGAGGCCGTCGCGTTGATCTTAGCGTCTCCCATCAGCATCAGGTGTTGGTGCACCTTGACATCACGATCGACCAGGTACGGCAGGACCTCTGCCGGCCAGCTCATCTCATCGGCAATTCCTTCGTGGTGACTGTCAGGATTACGGTAGCGGGTCGGAATGACCTGTAGCGTAGCGCCCTCGGCCGCCGCGTAGGTCTTAAGCGCGCCCCAAAAGCCCCGATGAACCGGAGTGTCATTCTGAGCGCTAGTAATCAGGTATTTAGTAAGGGTGGGTCGATAACCGCAAGTTTTGCACTTGCGTCGGTTCTTGCCGTCTTTAATCAGGTCCAGATGTGTGCAGGTTTCGCGCATGTTTCCCCCATGCTACCCAGCCTCCCAGACGTACTCCTAAGTACATCGCCCACGCTTTGCAGTTGCCGCTGCCAGTAGCGAGGAGGGAAAGCCGGAATAGCCTATCTGCTTCACGTCTCGTGAGCTGCTGTGACTGGTATAGCCAATCGTGGACCACAGCAGCGAACGAGTGTCTACCCTGTGGAGGAATGAGTATCCATAGGGCTCGTGGGACAGATGCAAAGTCCGTGACAAATCCCGCGGGAACGGTAATATCGCCCCAAACGATGGGCTCAAGCAGGGTGGCGCGACGGCCATCAGGGTGCAACTCGACTCTCATCGCGCACCGGCCATGCGTGCGAAGATGGATTCAATGAGGGAAGTCCCGAGGCTAGCAATGGCGCACGCGATGCCAAGCAAGGCGGCGGGTGGCAGGTCCGGCCACACCACCAGGGCGCTACTGGCAGCGCCCCCGAGACCGCCCGAGCACAAGGCGCGGCCTATGGCCAGCCGAACCGTGATGCGCTCGCCGCTAGCCAGCAGTTGACCGAGTCCGATCACTGCGCCGAGTAAGACGAGCCCCCCGAGTTCTTTATAATGGTCAAGCACTTGCCGATGCTCATACGCTCGAAACAGTCGAGCGTAGTCTGGCGACTCACGTTGATAACGCGGGCCGAGATTGTCGGAGCCGCATCCGCGAAGGATCGGCGGAACAGGTCATACGGGGAGCATTTCTGCAGGCCGTTGGGGTGATCGCCGAAATAATGCGACGGGCTCCCCAGCGGTTGACCGCAGTCATACCCCAGCAATACTACAATTTTCGCTTCGCAAAGTAAAGCCAAGTTGAGCGCCTGATACCCGGAGTTGTACCCTCGGTGCAACACTCCCGGGTCGCGCGACATACCCGGCGCTTTGATGCTCCGCAGCACCTCAACTGTTGCATCCGTGGGCCACCCGCGTCCAGGTTGTACATTCTGCGACACTTTCCGCCCTGTAAAGTCCGGGCAACAGTTGTACATGTCCCACCAGGATTTATCGGCGGCGTAGAGAATCTGCGCGTGCGGGGCGACGCGGTAGGCATCGTTGACGGCGATAGTTGGTAGGTGACGCAGGGCCAGCGCATCGGCTCGGGTAAGGCTGGGCCCCGTAGCGATGCAGACGACTACCGGCCACACGGGCCACACGATAGAAGGAGCGGCGGGTAACGCGGGGGAGGGGAGGAGACTTAAAAACCCCGCCGCTACTAAATGGGGAAGGTCGCCATAGACTGTGGCCCCTACCTGGACCGGACGCCTAGTGCCTGGGTCCAGGTAGGGTCGAACACACTTATACGCTGAACCGCGGCTCACTGCGGAGCACAACACCCGTCACGGTCTCGGGGCTCGCGCCCGTGCTCAGGGTTGCGGACACGTGGGTGTATGGCACGCCGGCCAGAGCACCCAAAGCCTGGCTCCACTCGGTCTGGATCGCGCTAATATCGGTGTCGGTCGCGGCGCCAGTGACAACAACGGCCGTGCCGAAGTTGGTCGCGTTCGTGCCGCTCGCATCCGTTGCCTTCCGCAGCTGCACTGTCACGGTTTCGCCGGTGTCCGCATCCGCTACAACGGCGATGCCAGACACCTGGCGGTAGTTTTCCATGCTGACCCAGCTCGCAGCGGGGCTCGCAACGGCCAGCTCACTCAGTTTTGCACTCATTCTAGATTCCTCGGGGCCCCATCAGGGGCCCCACTGCGGCTATTACGTGTTGGCGCCAAGGGCGACGAACGGGGAGACCTCATAGTTGTCCTCGCCCACGAAGGGCTCGGTCAGCCAAGGCTGTCCATCGACAAGCCAGTAGAGCTTGATGGCCGTCTTGTTCTTCAGGAAGTACACGTGCTCGGAGCTAGCCACGAAGGGGCCGCTGCCATCCTTGACCAGGTACTTACCGAAGTCTGCCAGCAACGCGGTACCCTTGGCAGTGATGCCGGGGCTGCGCTCGTTCCAGATGATCGGGAAGCCGGCCAACATCGAAGGCATACCCGGGACCACACTAGGCTGGAACACCAGGGCGCCATCGCCGACGGCCGGCGAGCCAATCTCGTTGCGCATGTTCAGGAGCTGAGGCATCAGCGACCGACTCAGCACCCACACCGGGTTGCCTTCGCGCATCAGGATACGGGAGACCATGTTGTTGACATCGGTCCGCGTGAACTGCGAATTGGTCTCGCGCGCTACAGTGTAGGTCGCGCCGGCATTAATGACACCGATGGGGCCACCGACACCATTGCCGCGAAGGAATTCAAAGTCTTCCTTGGCGACCATCGCGGCGCGCATCTGACTCTCGAAGAACGCACCAGCGGCCGACCAGTTGTTGAGCAAACGGTCCGTAGCGACGATGTGGCCAGAGAACTCCTGAGGCTGCAGGGTAATCATGCGGAAGTCAACATCGGTCTCAGGCTTGTCTCCACCCTCGTCCGTCTTGGCGAACGTGACGCCGCCGAACACATTGCCCGGGCTCGCGTTAGTGCCGGTGCGCTGGTCCAGGGCGGGAATATCGATCGCCGCATCAGGCGGACTGCCGGCCGGCAGCACGGTGGCGCGGGGGCGGACGATAGCGGTCTGCGGGTCCACCTTCAGCAGGGTGCTCAGGAACTGGCGGGGAACCTGGAAGCCGCCCTTACCGCCGGTGTCCATACGCTGCTCAGCGTACAGGCTGGCCAGACGGGAGTCATTCGGGTTGCAGATGGCCGCGGCCATAAACTCGTTCAGGGACTCAAACTCGCGCTTGGCCTCTGGGCCGGGGGCGGCAGTCACGCGCTGGCGGGCGCCAACGGAGGCGACGGGGGCAGCCAGGGAAGCTTCCAGCGTCTCGAGGGTGCTGGCGCGGGCGATGCTGGCGTCCAGAGTGGCGACAGCGGCTTGCTTGGCATCAAAAGTGCTCGTCTCACCCTCGGTCAGCTCGCGACTCTCGGTCGCGGCCAGATCAAGAATGGCACGCATATCGGCGATGGCCGTGGCGCGCTTCTCGCGTAGTACCTTCAGCATTGTCAGACTCCGGTGATGGTAAGTAGCGCCAATTGGCGCGCGCGCCGCTGGGTCGCCGACGATGGCATAAAGCGTGCCAAAGTATCGCCCAGAGTGGCGATACTGTCAATCATTCCTTGCGCCAATGCAAGCCGCGGCGTGACCACCCGGCCGCTACCGTAGGCGTCACCCTGCACGGTCTCGAGCCCCACCCCGCGCCCCCGGGCGACATCACCCGTAAACTGCGCGTAGGCTTCGTCGACCATACCCTGGTAGTAAGCCCGGCCCTCGTCGCTCAGGGGCTCCGTGCCGTTACCCAGGACCTTGTCGCGCCCGGCGCTGATGTAGGTAGCCTTGAGCCCCTCTTGCGCCAGGGCGGCGCTCTGGTCCACGTGCATCATGTAGACACCAATGCTCCCGACCACACTGCTCGGGCTCGCTACGATCTCATCGGCCGCGCTCGCCAGCCAGTAGCCTGCGCTAGCCGCCATGTGGCTGACCTGGGCCACGATAGGCTTGGTGCCGCGGAGGGCCATCAGTGCCGCGTGCGCCTCGGGTAGACCTGTGGTGGTGCCGCCCGGTGTGTCCAGGCCGAGCACTACGGCGGCGATGCGCGGGTCGGCCACCGCGGCCTGTACCTGCGCCACGATGCGCTCGGCAGCGCCGCGGTAGATCGGGCCCGCCACGGGAACCACAGCCACACCGCGGTGGGTAGTGGCGTCGCTGGCAGGCGCCGCGGCGTGCGCGTCGTACTTAGCCAGCCAGTCCGGGTGTATCGCCAGTGCTTGGTAGGGCATCTAAATCTTCCATCTCGCGGGCTTCCGCGACGGTTAGCCAGCCGGCAGTGATGCCGGCACCATAGTAGGCGGCGCGCCCGGCGCTGTCGGCGCGCATCAAGGCGTCCATATTAAACTTCGCGAAGTATCCTTGGTCCTGCTCGGCCTCGGTGAACATCTTGCGGTTGATCTCCTGCTCCCAGGCGACCGCCCACGGGCTCAAGGAGTGCACCACGAACGCGGTGTTCATCACTTCCATGCCCGAGCCCCAGACCGTGCCGGGCTCACTGTGCTGCAGGAGGAACAGAGGCACATTGTACATGCGCGCCATCTCGCCAATCTGGAACTCCCGCGTGCTAAGGAACTGCGCGTCGTCGGGCGAGATTGTGGTCGCCACGTACTTGGCGCCCTCCTCCAGAATCTTGATTCTATGCGCATTGTCGAGCCCGCCCTGCTCATCCATGCTGCGGCGGATGTTGTCGCTGGCCTTTGCGCTCAACTTGCCAGGCATCTGCAGGAACCCGCCTGACTTGGCATCGTTGGCGAAGAACTTGGAGCCAAAGGACTCCGCGGCCTGCGCGAGCCCCACGGCCGCGCGGGCTTGCTGGATCGGGCTCAACCCCACATAGCCGTCCAAGGTGAAGTCCATCAGGTGCAGCACGTCGCTGTGGTCAAGCGGGAAGCTGGTCCCGTCGATCACTGTGCGGTAGGTGAGCTTGTCCTCTTGGCGGTCGGGGCATGTGGCCCACGGCAGCAGCGGCCACAGTGCTACAGGGCGGCCCGCGCCGTCCCTCTGCACCTCGACATACCCGTTGCCCCACAGCAGCGCGCCGGCCATAGTAGTTTTGCGCAACGTGCGCGGCGCCATGAACGGGTTAGGCTGGATGTTGAGTAGCCGTGCGACGGGGTGGTCCGGCTGGAACTCACGGCCGCGAAAGACTTCAACCGGAAACATAGCGAGCGGCGTGCTGAGCCGCTGGACGCAGGCGTAGACAACTGGCAGGGCCAGCGCGCTGAACTCATTGACGGGGAGCGCAGGCGTCGGGCCGCCCACGCCGCGCACGGTCCAACCGCCCGGGGTGTTGGGGGGCAGGAGCCAGTTGGTCAGCATCGAGCGCAGGTTCATATAGCCAGTAGGCCCCTGGATTCGTAGACGGATTCCTCCTCGCCTACGTCCGCGACGGCGAGGCCAAAGCACATCATCAGCGCTACAGCCGAATCGATGCGCTCGACGCTGCGCTTCTTGTCGGGCGCCTGATTCAGGTTGGCATCGGTGCGCGCGACAACGTTGGCAAGGTGCCATCGTAGCACAGGGTCGCCCCCGTGGGCAAGCTGGAGGCTCATGTAGGCGCGGTGGAGCGCCTGCATCGCCGGGTGGTAGCTCTTGGTCCCTTGAATGAACTTGACCATAGGCAACTCGTGGCTACCGACCAGCCGGTTGACCAGGTCAGACGCGTTCCACGGGTCATAGGCGACGGCCTTAGGCCCGAAGCGCTCGCAGTCTGCAGCCACACTGGCCTCAATGATCCCGTAGTCCGCTACGTTACCCTGCGTGGCTGTCATGTGGCCCGACTCGAGCCACTGCTGGTAGATACCCGCGCCGCGCGCCGTACGAAGCTCCACAGCGGCCTCGGGCACCCAGCAGCGACCCCAGGTGTACCAGGCGCCGTCCACGTGCCACAGAAGCCGCCACGCGGTCGTGTCGGCCGTGCTGGCCAGGTCCAGCGCTGCCCAGCAGTCGTAGCCTTCCAGCTCGTCCAGGTCCACGGGGCCGTCACAGGCGTTCCACGCCTCAAGGTCTACCCACGCGTCACTGGCCACTGCGCGGCGGTTCAGGCGTTTGATCCGGAATTCAGCCACACCGCCAGGCTTGACCTTGGCTTCGATCGCCTCCTTCCTGATCGCGTCGAGTAGGATCGGGTTGGCGTGCATGAGCGGGTTGGCTTTGGGCCACGCCGCTTCATCCCACTCCTCGTCCTCGGGGTCGAGCGTGTACAGGATCGCCAGATAGTGATCCGCGGTCACCAGACCGTCCAGCAAGCTCTCGGCCAAC